>Ga0082335_1000134_pt1 | contig 196039 bp, 201 predicted proteins | sample Subgrocontami58m_FD_72375 | JGI IMG/M metagenome (GOLD analysis project Ga0082335, IMG submission 72375) | Subsurface groundwater microbial communities from S. Glens Falls, New York, USA - GMW37 contaminated, 5.8 m (SPADES assembly) (version 2) ... | reverse complement strand
AAATCAGGCCGCTTGCCGAGGAAATTGCGAATTGCCTCCGGGTCGTCGAACACCTGGATCCGCCGCTTCTGGTGGCTCGTGATGAAGCCATCGTAGGCGACCAGAACCGGCAGCCGCACGTCGGGGTGCTCGCCGATTCTCACGGCCGCAAAGTTCAGGTCGTACACCGCCTGCGGATCGCGCGCGCACAGCATGATCCAGCCGGTGTTGAGCGCGTAGTAAATGTCCGAATGATCACCGCGGATGTCGAGCGGCCCGGAGACGGCGCGCGCAGCGATGTTGAGCACCATTGGCACGCGGGTGCCCGCCTGCACGGGGAGCTGCTCAAGCGCGTACAGCAACCCTTGCGAACTCGTCGCATTGAGCACGCGGCCCCCGCCCAGTGCGGCGCCGTAGCAGATGCCGGCAGCACCATGCTCGCCATCGCCCGCGACCATCACGATTTCGTGCTGACCCTCGGCCTGCATCTTCGAGAGGCTCTCGGCGACCTCGGTGGAAGGCGTGATCGGGAAATAGCCCATCACGTGAAAACCGATATCGCGCGCGGCCAGCGCGGCGGCCTCGTTGCCGCTCTTGAATTCGAGCTTCTGCCGCACTGAACCGCCCGGAGCGGCATCCGCCGCGCGGGAAGTAACTTCCAGTACCTGGGTCGTCACGGCGTTTACCTCACTCGATCAAATCGGGAAAAAGCGGCACCCGCAGCCGGTCGGCCAGGCCCGGGGTTTCGGTCTTCTTGGTGAGCGCGCTGGCCGGACAGGATTCCACGCAGCGCATGCAGCCCTTGCAGTAGCGGTAATCAACGCCCATCAGCTCGCGCTCGAACCTGCCGCCCGTCTCGCCGTCTTCCCACACCAGGCAATAGTCGGGACAAACGAGGTCGCACAGGCCGCAGTGGATGCACCGCTCCCGGTTGAAAACCGGCAGCGATCCGGTCCGCGAGGCCGACAGGTCGTTCCACACCGTGTTGCCCGGCTCGGGAATGATTCCGCCGACGGGCTGCGTTGCGTAGCCCCACGCCGGCTCGGCGCAGGCAACCGGAAGATCCCCCTCGGCACGGCCCACGCCCGTGAGCGTCTCAAACTCTGCGCCACCGCGGCGGAACGCACGTTCGTTCGATGCGACCGCCTCCGGATGCCTGCCCGCAAACTCCTCGGAAAGCGCGTCGAGCACTTGCCCTGCATCGAGAAACGGAAACGCGCCGCACAAAGTCCCGAGCAGCACGGCGTTGGGGCGCGATTGTTCTTTCACCGCGATTCCCAAAGCGTCGACACGGATCACGCGCGCGGTGCGTGGCAGTGCCGCAAGTTCCTCCGGAACCGGGCCCCGCGGCGCGTTGTAGATGAACGTGCCGTCCTTGAGGAGTCCGGCGAGTGTCGCGGGATTATGCAGAAGTGCCGCGTGGAAAACCACGACGGCATCGGGCGCTTCGACCGGCGCGCTCGTGCGTATCGGTTTGTCCGTGGGTCCGAGGCGCACGAACGAGCGCACCACCGAGCCTTTCTTTTCCGAACCATATGAGGAAAAATGCGCGCCGTTCAGGCCCATCCTCAGCACTGCGGCGGTTGCCAGCACCTGTCCTGCCGCGTGCGCGCCCAAGCCCCCGATCGACTCGAGCCGGATTTCGAAGAAACGATCGGCATGCGGCAGGGACACCGCCTTCACGTCTGGTTCGGCATTTCCCATGGGTTGGCAATCCAGTTGGTTCGTGCCCAATTCTGAATCGAGAACCGGGGACTCGGCTTGATCCAGATCAAATAGCTTACTTACACCAGGTTGATCCAAATCAAGTTCGCGGCTGGGGGGCCGCCGCAGGGGGCTGCGAGGCCGGCTTACACCATGTCTTCGGGCTTTACCCACTCATCGAACTGCTGCGCCGTCACGTAACCGAGCGCGATCGCGGATTCCTTGAGCGTAAGGCCTTCTTGGTGCGCGTTTTTGGCGATTTTCGCCGCCTTGTCGTAGCCGATGTGCGGGTTCAGCGCCGTGACCAGCATCAGCGACTCCCGCATCAGCTGTTCGATGCGCACCGTATTGGGTTCGATGCCGGCCGCACAGTGCTCGTTGAAATTGCTGCAGCCGTTCGCCAGCAAGCTCGCGCTGTGCAGGAAATTGCGGATCACCAGCGGCCGGAACACGTTGAGCTCGAAGTTACCGGAGGCGCCGCCGACGTTGATCGCGACGTCGTTGCCGAACACCTGGCAGCACAGCATGGTCAGCGACTCCGCCTGCGTCGGGTTGACCTTGCCCGGCATGATCGAGCTGCCCGGCTCGTTTTCCGGAATGTTGAGTTCGCCGATGCCGCAGCGCGGACCGCTTGCCAGCCAGCGCACGTCGTTGGCGATCTTCATCAGCGAGGCGGCAAGCGTCTTCAGTGCGCCGTGCGCGTGCACCACACCGTCGCACGAAGCCAGGGCCTCGAATTTGTTGGGCGCCGTGACAAATGGCAGGCCGGTGAACTGCGCGAGTTCGGCCGCTACCATTACCGCGAACCTGGGATGCGCGTTCAAACCGGTGCCCACCGCAGTGCCGCCAAGGGCAAGCTCGCACAGATGCGGCAGCGCGCCTGCGACGTGGGCGAGTCCGTGGTCGAGCTGCGACACGTAACCCGAGAACTCCTGCCCCAGCGTCAGCGGTGTGGCGTCCTGCAAATGGGTGCGGCCGATCTTGACGATTTTCGCGAATTGTTTCGATTTCCGGTTGAGCGTATCGCGCAGCGTGCGCACCGCGGGCTGCAATTGCTCGTCGAGCGCGATCACCGCCGCAACGTGCATCGCAGTGGGAAAGGTGTCGTTCGACGACTGTCCCTTGTTGACGTCATCGTTGGGATGAACCAGCCGCTGTTCCCCGCGCTCGCCGCCGATCAATTCCGACGCGCGATTGGCCATTACCTCGTTGACGTTCATGTTGGTTTGGGTGCCCGATCCGGTTTGCCACACCACCAACGGAAATTCCCCGTCATGCGTGCCGGCGAGCACTTCGTCAGCGGCCTTGACGATGGCGCGTCCCTTTTTCTGGTCGAGCAGGCCGAGCTCCATATTGACGACCGCCGCTGCACGCTTGACCATGACCTGGGCGTGGACCACCGCGATCGGCATCACTTCGCCGGGAAACCGGAAATTGATCAGGCTGCGCTGGGTCTGCGCCCCCCATAGGCGGTCATCGGGCACCTCGATATTGCCGAAGGTGTCACGTTCGAGTCTGGTTTTTGCCATTGCCGTTCCTTGCCAATTACAAAGAATTCTGATTTTTTCATTATAACGCACGTCCACGGCGCTCCTTTCGCCGCCCAGCCGCTACGCGTGGTTTCGCGCACGGCGAGCTTGTGCTATTTTCACGAGTCCGGCGACCCCCTACTGCACGCAATAATGGACATCTCTCCCGGCATACGCACCGAACTTTATCCGCAGCTCGAGCCCTACAGCTCCGGCATGCTCACGCTGGACCGCACCCACACCATGTATTGGGAACAGTCAGGCAATCCACACGGCGTGCCGGTGGTGTTCCTGCACGGCGGGCCCGGCGCCGGAGCCGCGCCCAATCACCGCCGCTTTTTCGATCCCGCGCACTACCGCATAGTTATTTTTGACCAGCGCGGCGCTGGACGCTCGACACCGCTAGGCGAGTTGCGCGAGAACACCACTGCGCACCTGATCGACGATATCGAGCGTCTGCGCGAGCACCTTGGAATCACGCGCTGGATCGTATTCGGCGGCTCCTGGGGCAGCACGCTTGCGCTGGCCTACGGTGCAGCGCACCCTGCACGCTGCGCCGGCTTCGTGCTGCGCGGCATTTTCCTCTGCCGCCAAAGCGAGATCGACTGGTTCCTCTACGGGCTGAAGCACATTTTTCCCGAAGCGTGGCACGCGTTTGCGAACGTGATTCCGGCCAGCGAACGCCATGATCTGCTCGCCGCCTATTACCAGCGGCTCACGCATCCGGACCCCGCGGTGCACTTGCCGGCGGCGCGCGCCTGGGGCAGCTACGAGGGATCGTGCTCGACGCTGCGGCCCAGCCCCGACACCGTCGCCTACTTCGCGAGCGACGTCGTCGCGCTGGGCCTGGCGCGCATGGAAGCGCATTACTTCACCCACGGCATCTTCCTGCCCGGGAACTCGCTGCTCGACAACGTCGGCAGGCTGCGCCACATTCCGGCGGTGATCGTGCAGGGCCGCTATGACGCGGTGTGTCCGATCGTCAGCGCCGACGATCTGCACCACGCGTGGCCGGAGGCTGACTACATCATCGTGCCCGACGCCGGGCATTCGGCGTGGGAGCCCGGCATTTGCGCCGAACTGGTCAAGTCGACCGAAACTTTCAAACGCCGAATGATCAATTGCGGCTCGTAACTCTTGCGCCGGACGGTCACTTCTTGGGTTCCGGGCTTTGAGGCTGGGCGCGCTTGCCGGCCGCCTCGCCCGCCGCGCGCAGGCTTTCGAGCGCCGCTTTCTGCATCTCCAGCGTCTTGACGGTCATCTGCACGAAGCCGGTGTTCATCGTGAGCCAGGTTTCGACTGCTTTCAATTCGCCGATCTTCTTGTCGATTTCATCGATGTCGACGGTCGGCGTTATCATGCCCGGCAGTGGAAACGACAGCGGGTTCCACATCTTCTGCATGAACTCGAACCAGTCCTTGGGCACATTCTGCTCGGCCATGGCCATCACCTTTCAGGACGCTGCAAATCAAACCGCCTCGACGCGAATTGCATCGCCATCGCGCACGGACTTGAGTTTCCCGGGATCGCCCGCGATCTTGCCGAGCACGTTGCACTTGGTGACTAGCCGGCACTCGCTACTCTTGGACACCGGCGTCGGGCCGAATGGCAGTGCCAGCGCCGCACCGTCGACCCAGAAACACACGCTGCCCGGGTCGACCACCTGTTGCGCGTCGGGTTCGAGCTGCGCGGCTACCGGCAGGCTGAAATAAACCTCCTCGCCCCAGGTACTGGCGCTCGTCTCGCATGGCAGCGCGGCGAGCACCTTTGTAACCGTCGGAGATTCCCTTAAGTCAGCGATTACTTCGCCGGAGCGCCAGGCAATACGGATTCTTGTCACGGGGGGTGACGCGTGTCAGAAGGCTAAGGCGAGCACCTCGACGGCGGGCTGCGACCGGACTTCGCGAGTACCCTTTCGATACTGCTGCAGCACCACGTGCAACCGATCACGCTCGGTCATTACCTTGGCCGAGAATCCGTTTTCGTTTTCATCGGATGAGGCTCCGACATACATGCGCAGCGCATCGGCAAGGTCGCCGGCGCGGCGGAGGTATTGCTTGAGGATCTGGGCTCCGACCATGATGTTGACATCAAGATCAAACGCAGCTTCTTCGCCGCCCAGAGGGTCGAACTTTTCGGTGTGAAAGCGCGGAATTACCTGCATCAGTCCCTTGGCGCCCATGGAACTCTCGGCGCCCGGATTGAAGCTGGATTCGACTGATATCACCGCGAGTATCAACAGCGGGTCGAGCCTGGTCTCGCGGGCGATGGCATAAGTCCTCGAGACGATGTCAGTCGCCATCTCCGATGACACGCGGTAACGGCGCGCCAGGTAGTCGCCGATAGCGCGGTATTTGGGCTCGTTTGGGTCGATCACGGCTGGCTCCTCCTGCTCGTCCGGCGGCATCACAAGCTGGGTCAGATCGAGCGTCTTGATACCGTGCACCAAGGCGCTCGCAAGGCGCACGCCATGCTGATTGATATGAATGATGCAAAGAGAAACGAAACAGGCCAATAAAGCAACGCCGGCCGAGGTGCTACGCACCCACTGAACCAGGCGCGGCGTGTCTTGATCGTCAAACAGTGCAGTTGCGGGGTGTGATTTTGCCATGACGCAAAACCTCCTTTCGTTAACAACCGGCCAGATTGCGACCGGCGGACAGTTACCTTGCTAGGATAACGGCACTCCTCAAGACATAGTGTTCAAATTGGAAATCGCAGCAACGGCAAGGCCCGGACAAAAACTTGCGCAATTCTAGTGATTCACCCGCTCAAGCGCAATGGTAATCTCGGGCAATGTTCGCAATGATGAGCCGAGTATCCAGTTTTGATGTTGCATTGCAATATAAAATAAATAACTTGTATTTCAAAAGTTTACGTTAAAAATAAGCAACTATCATCTATGTTTTTACTGCGTTTGAACAAATGTATCGGCCCAGGAATTTCCTACAGCCCGGCCCAAGCCTTGAGCGCTGCCGGCAGTTCATAATCTGGATAACGCTTCCTGAACACGCCCAGGCTCGTCTTGGCTTCCTCGAGCCTGCCTTGTCTACGCAGGTCTTCGATCCGCTCAAGCCACTTGTCCGGCGGCAGGTCGGTGCCGGGTTGGAGCGTGTCCGAGTTCCGAGACGCAGGGGCCGAAGCCGATGGCGGCACCGCTGCAGCCGCCGCGACGCGCGCCCGTGACGATTCGCGTGGCACGATATCAGCGCTCACCGAGTCCGATTTTGAATTAACCTTACCCTCGGCCGCACGTGCGGGGCTCGCGGGCGACTCCTCTTTGGCTGACTGCCGCCGTTTTTCCGCTGCCACGACGCCCTTGTCGTCGCGCATGTCAACGGCCTCCGGAAACGCTTGAGGCAACGCGCGCTTGGCAAGCGCGGGCGCAGTCGGAGCATCAGTTTCCATCCGGCCGGCTACGGCCATATCCTTACGCGACCCCGGGGCTGGGTCGGGCGATACCCTGTTCTCACGCAAACCGAGACCTGAAGAACCCGTCTGCGCCGGGGGTTTGAGTCCTACGCTGTCTGGCCTCGGCGCGGGAGGGACCAAGGGCTTCGGAATGGCGGTCGCGCGCTCGCCAGCATCGGCCGCAGGCCCGGCCCGCATCTGATCCGCTTCCCCCACCGTCCTCACGCCGCCGGGTGGCGACAGGATCTCCGGCGCTTCTTCGCGCATTACCGTCACCAGACTCACGGTTAACACCATCACGGCTGCTATCGACAGCGGCACCCGCCACGAGCGGATGAAAGGCGAGCTCACGCGTTGTGGTCGTGACCCAACCTCACGCCGCGCTGCGGCGCGAATTGCGTCGTCGAGCGCGGGCGGCGGCTCTTCCCGCGCCGCCGTGCGATAAAGCGCGGCGAGCCTCGCATCGCGCTCAGTCCCGTCGTCGCGAAATATTTCGCTCATTGGAATTCCTGCATGCCTTCCCGCAGTTTGGCGATCGCGTAGCGCAGCCGGCTCTTGGCGGTTTCGCGGCTGACCCCCGTCGCCCGCGCGATATCTTCAACGCTCATGTCCGACTCCTGCTGCAGCAGAAACGCTTCGCGCTGGGCCTCGGGCAGCGCGCCGATCAGTTGCAGCAGCCGCGCGGCCTGCTGCCGGTGGTCTGCGCTCAGCGCCGGATCATCGCGCCGCTCCCCGGCTATGCTCTCCAGCGCGGGGCTATCGTCGTCTTCGAACGACACCGGCACACCGCCGGCTTGCGAGCGATAGTGGTCGATCAGCCGGTTGTGCGCCAGGCGGTATAGATAGGTCGTGAACTTGGCTTGCACGGTATAGGTCCGGCGCGCGCGGGTGAGGTTCAACCATACCTCCTGGAACAGTTCTTCCGCAATGCTGCGGCGTCCGCACTGCCGGAGCATATACCGGAACAAACCGCCTTTGTGGCGGCCGTAGAGCGCGTCGAATGCACCGGCATCGCCATCGCGGTAGCGCTCCATCAGCTCTTCGTCACTGCGGCTCTGATCTGCTGGCATCTCGGGTTGCCAGTATGCGAGACCCGACGCATACCGGCAACCACGGCTCAATACCGCGCCGCACTTCACGCCTCACGCCCTGTGCCTTATCCTCGCCGGTACAGGTTGATGAGATTTACGGCAATTTCCGCTTTTTTCACGTCTTTTCTCTTTCAGTTCAAGATCCGAAAGCGGATCCGTCGCAGCGGTATAAACGGGAGATAAGCCGAAATGGGGCTAAAACGTGGCGCTTGAACCGGCCTGACCGCATCTCTATACTCGAAACCAACCACAACGATCAGGGAGGAAGTTTGCAATGCCCAAATACGCCACGGACGCAATCCGCACCATTGCCCTGGTTGGACACGGGGGCTCCGGCAAGACCACGCTCGCCGAGGCGCTGCTGCACAAGACCGGAGCGATTACTGCGCCGGGCAGCGTCGAGAAAGGCACCGCGGTGTGCGACTTCGACCCGCTCGAGAAAGAATTCAAGCATTCGCTCGCGAGCGCGATCGTCAACTTCGCGCACCGCGACACCCATATTCATCTGATCGACACACCCGGCTACCCGGATTTCCTCGGCCAGTCGCTCAACGCGCTGGCGGCGGTCGAGACCGCGGCGGTGGTGATCAACGCGCAGAACGGCATCGAAATGGTGACCCAGCGCATGATGCAGTGGGCGCGCGAGCGCGGGCTATGCCGCATGATCGTGATCAACAAGATCGACGCCGAGAACGTCGACCTGCGCGGGTTGCTCGCCAGCGTGCAGAACGTGTTCGGCAAGGAATGCCTGCCGATCAACCTGCCCGCGGCAGGCGGCAAGCAGGTCGTCGACTGCTTTTTCAATCCCTCGGGCGAAGCCGACTTTTCATCGGTCGAAGACGCGCACAGCGCGCTGGTCGACCAGGTGGTCGAAGTCGACGAGAAGCTGATGGAACTGTATCTCGAGCAGGGCGAAATCAGCCCGGAGCAGTTGCACGCGCCGTTCGAGCAGGCGCTGCGCGACGGCCACCTCGTGCCGGTGTGCTTCGTGTCGGCGCGTAACGGCGCGGGTGTCTCGGAACTGCTCGATGTGTTCGCGCGGCTGATGCCGAACCCGGCCGAAGGCAACTCGCCGCCATTCTACAAAGGCAAGGCCGCCACCGCAGTCGAGCTCCGCTCCACACCGGATCCGAAGCAACACGTGATCGCGCACGTGTTCAAAGTCATCATCGACCCGTTCGTCGGCAAAACCGCCATATTCCGCGTCTTCCAGGGCACGATCCGGCGCGATTCGCAGCTCTTCATCGGCGACGGCCGCAAGCCGTTCAAGGTCGGGCACCTGTTCCTGCTGCAAGGCAAGGAGCATTTCGAAACCGATGCCTGCGTGCCGGGCGACATCGCCGCGGTAACCAAGGTCGACGAAATCGAACTCGACGCCGTGCTGCACGACTCCCATGATGAAGACAATATCCACCTGAGGCCGATGCAGTATCCGGTGCCGATGCACGCGCTGGCGCTGGAACTCAAGCGCCGCGGCGACGAGCAGCGCCTGTCGGAAGTGCTGCACAAGCTCGCGGCCGAAGACCCGTGTTTCCGCGTCGATCACAGCGGCAACGAAACCGTGATCAGCGGTCTGGGCGACCTGCACATGCGCTACATCCTCGACAAGATGCAGAAGCAGTACCACGTCGAGGTCGACACCAAGCCGCCGCGCATCCCTTATCGCGAGACCATCACCGCGAAGGCCGAAGGCCATCATCGCCACAAAAAGCAGACCGGCGGGGCGGGCCAGTTCGGCGAGGTGTTCCTGCGCATCGAGCCGCTCGCGCGCGGCAAGGGTTTCGAGTTTGTCGATCAGGTCAAGGGCGGCACCATCCCCACGAATTTTATCCCGGCGGTCGAGAAAGGGGTGCGCGATGTGCTCACCGCCGGACCGCTGGCCGGCTTTCAGATGCAGGACGTGCGCGTGATCGTCTACGACGGCAAGCACCATCCGGTCGATTCGAAGGAGATTGCGTTCGTCTCCGCCGGCAAGAAGGCGTTTCTCGATGCGATACTCAAGGCGCGGCCGATCGTGCTCGAGCCTATCGTCAACATCGAGATCAACGCGCCCGAAGCCAATATGGGCGACATCGCCGGCGACATCTCGTCCAAACGCGGCCAGATCAGCGGCACGGAGGGCGCCATGGCGGGAATGGTGACGATCACCGGCCGCGTGCCGCTGTCGGAACTCAACAACTACCAGGCGCGGCTCAAATCGGTGACCGCAGGCCAGGGTTCGTATGTCATCGAGCTAAATCACTATGAACCGGTGCCGCCAACCGTGCAGCAGCAGCTGGCGTCGCAATACAAGCACGTGGACGACGAGCAGTAATACCGGGCGCCTTACGCTCGCGTGAGCGCTTCCGGGTTCAGTACGTTTACCGGTTTGCCGGAGGCAAAACCGAGGATGCTGTCGATCACGGTGCCGTAGTAGCTTTCATACGTGCTCCTCTCGACGTAGCCGAGGTGCGGCGTGCAGATCACGTTTGGCATTTTGAGCAACGGATGATTGCCGCCCGTTACCGGCTCTTCCTCGTAGACGTCGACCGCGGCCAGGCCCGGGCGGCCTTGCTGCAGCGCCTCGACCAGTGCACCTGCCGCGATGATCGGCGCGCGGCTGGTATTGACGATCAGCGCGGTGGGCTTCATGCGCGCGAGGTCGGCGGCAGTAACGATGCCGCGCGTTTCCTTGTTGAGCGGTATGTGCAGGCTGATGACGTCGGCGTTGCCGAAAAACGCTTCGCGGCTCGCCGGCACCTCGTAACCGAGCTCGCGCGCTTTTGCCTGCGAGGATTCGCGCCCCCAGCACGTCACTTTCATGCCGAATGCCTTGCCGACCTGCGCCACGCAACCGCCGATCTTGCCCAGCGCGTAAATACCGAGCGTCTTGCCGTGCAATCCGGTGCCGACGGTGGTCTGCCACACGCCCTGCTTCAGCTGCCCGACTTCGTGCGGGATGGAACGCAGGCTGGCGATGATCAGACCCCACGCCAGCTCCGCGGTCGCGTAGGACGTGCCGCCTCCGGCGGCGGCGACCACTATGCCTTTCTCGGTGCAAGCCGCCACGTCGATGTGGTTGGTGTTGCGCCCGGTTTGCGCGATCAGCTGCAGCGTGGCGGGCAGCTTTTCGACCAGCGCGCGCGGAAACGGCGAGCGCTGCTGGGTGAGAACCACCGCCGCGGCGTCCTTGAGCCGCGCCGCCAGCTTCGCGGGGTCCTTTTCAGTATCGTGAAACAACACCACTTCGTGGTCTTTCAGCCGCGCAAAACAGTTGAGTTTGCGAAATGCGTCCTGGTAATCATCGATGACGGCGATCTTCACTTGAGGCTCCTTTCGATATTGGACAATAAAACGCTTAAGTCTTGACGGGGCTCCTGATCAACACACCGCCGCCCGCCAGCAGCAGCGAATTGGCGATGAATACCGGCGCCACGCCCAGAATGGAACCGATGGTGCCGAACGCGAGCGGCACCGCGATGTGCATGAAATTGTTGATGGTCAGCCGCAGCCCGAGCGCTTCGCCCGAGCGTCCCCGCGGCGCACGGGCATAGATGAGCATCATCGACAGCGGCTGGCCGCAACCCATGCCCAGACCGAGCACAAACGCAACCAGCGCCAGCAACACCGAGTTCTCAAACAGCGGAAACATCAGGTAGGTCGCGGCGCCGAGGGACAACGACCAGACGAACACCGCATCCTCGCCCCAGCGCCTGACCATCGCCGGCATCACCAGGCGCACCGCGAACGCCGCCGCCGCAAAACAGCCGATCACGATCCCGATCGCGGAGGCCGACAACCCGATCGAATGGCCGTAGATCGGCATGTAAAACTGGAACAGATCGGTGCCGGTGAGCACGATGCCGCCGGTGATCAGCGTGCGGCGCAGCGGCGCATTGGCGAGCAGGTTGCCGGCGCCCGCCGCCGGTTCGCCCTCCACACTCTTTTTCGCATGCAGCCGGCCCAGCCCGGGTGAAAACGCGAGTATCAGCACCGCCGCGAGCGGTACTGCAGCGATGTAAAGATAGCTCCTCGCATGCCCGAAATGATCGATCGAGAACCCCGCCGCGAGCGGCCCGATGAAACTGGCAGTGGCCATCACCAGGCCGTAATTGCTGAAGTTCCGGGTGCGGCTCTCGACGCCGGTGCTCAGGATACCGACCAGGTTCTGCACCGCCACGTTGTAGAAAACGTGCGATGCCCCGATCAGCGCGGCGGACGCGTAGAGCGCAGGTATCGAATGAAACAGGAACGGCAACAGCAGCGCGACGGCCATCCCGCCCGAACCGCACAGCATGGGCGTGCGCACCCCCAGCCGGTCGGTGAGTTTGCCGGCATAGAGCGCCAGCAGCATTGGAAACACGGCATACATCGCGATCAGGGTCCCGATATAGATCTGCGCCGCGCCAAGTTCAATTGCAAACAGCGAAATCAGCACCTTGCTGCCGCGATAGCTCAGCATATTACACAGCACGACCACGAATACGATCTTGATGTTCATCGAAGCGCAACGGTGGGTGGCAGGCAGCTGCGGGGTCGTTCGCGGGCGTCTATGCGGCACGCAAGCCTCAGCCGCAACTATAGCAGATGGCGGCGTAGCCACGCCGTTGCCGTTCACCTAAAATCGACACGCCATGAATCTGTTACGCGCGCTGCGCCACCGCAATTTTGCGTTGTTTCTGAGCGGGCAGATCTGCGCGCTGATCGGCTACTGGATCCAGAGTATCGCGCTCGCCTGGCTGATCTACCGTCTGACCGGCAGCGCGACTTTGCTCGGCGTGCTCTCGTTCGCGTCGAATCTGCCGGTGCTGCTGCTGGCGCCATTCGCCGGCCTGTGGTCGGACCGCTTCAACCGCCATCGCATGATGCTCGCGACCCAGGTGCTCGAGATGCTGCAGGCGGTGGCGCTCACCGCGCTGGCGTTCAGCGGCGCAATCGAGATCTGGCACATCATCGCGCTCACCGTGCTGCTCGGCAGTTGCGTCGCGGTCGAGTTGCCGGTGCGCCACGCCTACCTGCTTGAACTCGTCGGCGACCGGCAGGACCTGTCCAACGCGGTCGCGGTGATGTCATTGGTCGCCAACTGCGGGCGCCTCGCCGGACCGGTACTGGCGGGGCTGCTGATCGGCTGGTTCAGCGAAGCCACTTGCTTCCTGATCAATTCATTCACCTACATCGCCGTGCTCGCGAGCTTCGCCTTCATCCGCGTCACGCCGCAGCAACGTGCAGAAGTGCATCCGCCCGCGCTGCGCGGACTCAAGGAAGGCCTCGCCTACGCGTGGCACACGCTGCCGATCCGTTTCCTGCTCGCGCTGCTCGCGGTGGTCGCGCTGACGGCGGCGCCTTATGGCACGCTGATGCCGGCGATTGTGCACGAAGTCTTTGCGGGCAACGCCCGGACCCTCGGCTTTCTCGTCGGCGCGGCCGGCATGGGCGCAGTTTGCGGCACGCTGCTGCTCGCCACGCGCCGCAACGTGCGCGGACTGGTGCGTTTCATCGTCGCTGCGGCGCTCGTCGCCGGCATTGCGCTGATCGGACTGTCGTGGTCGCGGTGGCTCGCACTCTCGCTCGCGTTGATGATTGCAATCGGCTTCAGCATCCTGGTGATCTCGGTCTCGATCAACATGATCCTGCAAACCATCGTCGAGGACGACAAGCGCGGCCGGGTGATGAGCCTCTACACCACCGCATTTCTCGGCGTGGTGCCTTTCGGCGGTCTGATCGCCGGCGTGTTGGCCGACCACATCGGCGCCACCAACACGGTACTGGCCGGCGGCAGCGCGTGCGTACTGGCGGCGCTGTACATGGCGCGTCATCTGCCGCTGATCCGCAGCCACATCCGGCCGATTTACGCGCGTCTCGGTATTACCGCTGAGAGCCGCTGACGCAGGAACGCTGGTGCCCCGGCGCGGACGGAACCGCGGCACGGCTCAAGGCTGTTTCGGCAATTGACCTTCCGCGCGCCAGCGATTCCACGCAAAACGCTGGTCTTCGCGGATGCTCTCGTCTTCCAGCATCTTGCGCACCAGCGCCGTGACGTCGGACTCGTAATACTTCTTGCGCTTCTCGAAGCTCCAGCTGTGCCCGACCGGAAACACCGGTGACTTGAGTATGTCCTTGAATTTCATGGGAGGTTTTTCTTGCGCGGCACGGCGACCAACCGGGAACGCTCCTTGAGCAGCGGCTCGAGCCCCTTGCCGGCAACGACGTAAGTCCACGCGGCGAGGCCTCGCTCGAGCTTGAGCCGCTCGTCCAGTTTTTTCTGGCTGTCGGCAAACTGCTTGTCGAGCCGCTCCTTGTCCGCGGCCTTCTCGCCCGCCTCGGGTTTGCGCTCGCGAGGCGGCTCGCCACTCACCGCAAGCGACAAATAGTAATCGCCGCTATCAGGCTTTTTGGCGAGCTTGATCGTGTAGGTCAGGTTATCGAACGTCTCGGCGACGAGCGTGCGCGGCTTGTCGAAGTTCTCTGCCTTGACCTCGAGTGCAAGGTCGCTGAAAGCAAGGTTGGACAAGGCGTTGACCGCGCCCACTGCGGCGCTCGCGTCGAGCTGGCCCGCGCCGTCCGCGAATTTCCACTGCCCATACTCCTCGCTGCGGGTGATTTTCCACTGCGCGCCGTCGCCGCTCGCGGTGAGTGTCTTGATGCGCTCAGCCTTGAAAAAATCCTTGGCCAGCCACTGCGCGGGTTTCGCGTCGGCATTCTTGAGCGCGTCGGAAAGCACCAGCACGGTCGGGCTGCCCTGAGTGAGCACGTAGCGCCCGACGGGTATCTCCTGCTTGATCGGCAGCGGGCTCGATTCAATCTTGATGACCTTCCTGCCGAGCAACACGCTGCCGATCACCTTGCCGCTTTTGTCGCTCAGTTCGAGCAAGGTGCCGGCGCTGTCGGCCTTGCCATCCTTGGCAGTTTCCTTGGCGGGGTCCTTGACGGGATCCTTGGCGGGATCGATCAGATTGAGCCGCGGCAACAGCGCGGCGCCGACGTTTTCCGTCTGCACCACCTTGAGATCGGGCAGCTTCAGCAGCAAGTCGCCGATTTCCTGCACGTTGGCGCTGTAATCGCCGCGCTGCTTCACGACCCAGCGTGCGTCTTTGAGCGCGAGTGTCGCTTCGCCCTTGCCGTCCTTCAACCGTATCTGCGCGACGTCATTGACCGTCAGCTGGTCGAAAATCCTGGAACCGATTTTGACGTCGGCCTTGCGCCACGCGCCGAGGTCTTGCCAGAACAGCGCGAGGCCCGCGCCGCCGAGCACGACGAGCAGCGCAATCAGGATCAGAAAAGTCTTGCGGTTCATGTTGTGGCCGTCCTTCTCCTGCGCGTCAACGCCAGTCCCAGCCCGAGCAGGGTGACCAGCAGTGGCACCAGGCCGATGTTGACGACTTTGGTCCAAAACTGCAGCGCCTCGCTTTCGACACGCAGATTCTTGCGCAGCTCCTTCAGATCGCGGCGCGTCTCGATCGCTTTCTTCTTGAAGTTATCGAGTTCGGTCTGCTGCTCCGGCGACATCATCGTGCTTTGCGCGCCGGCGCGGCCTTTCTGCAGCGCGGTGAGCTTCTCCTGCGTCTGCTGCAGGTTATCCTCGAGCTCCTTGATCTTGCCGAGGTAGCTTTGCTGCGCGCGCGACTCCATTTGCTGGATCACAGTCAGCGGCCGCGTGAACGCGGCACGGCTGCGCAGCTTGGTCAGGTCGAAATCGCCGGAAACCTGCTCGACCAGACTTTGCGCAAAATTGAGATTGCCGTTTCTGGGCACGATCAGGCGCTGGCCGAAGACCTCCTGCACCTCGACCGCGGCGCCGTCGGTCAGCAGATCGACGTCGGACACCAGCACCACCGAATTCTCCTGCGCCGACTCCTTGAGTTGCGGCTCGCCCTTGGCGTCATCAGTTTTTGCATCCGGTTCCGGCTTGGCCTTGCCCGGCGGCTCGTACGGTTTGGGTTTGCCTTCGGGGAACGCAGTCTTGAACTTGCCCGTGAGACGAATGGCAAGCGGGTAGGGACTGCCCGCCGGCTGGAAGCCGCGCGTCGACGGTTCGCCCGACAAGGTGGCGATAATCAGATCGACGAGCATGGCGTTGGGCGAACTTTGCGCCAACACCGTCTGGGTAAGGCCCTCGGCCGGCTTGCCGGTAAAGGTACTCGCAAACGGCACGAGCATGGTTCCGAGCTGGCTCATCACTACGTCGTCTTTGTTGAGCGCATCGGTATTGAGCGACAGCAGCGTCGGCAGGATGCGCGGGCCCGCGCCGCTCGCGTAGGTGAGATCACCCACCACCTTGCCCATTTCCTGTGCCAAACCCCAGTGCTTGAGCAGCCGGTAGAAAGTCGACTGCCCGGCCGCGTTGCCGCCCAGCGGATTCTGCATGTCGGGCTGCTGGTCGAAGTACGCGTAGGAATCGAGAAACGCGATCATCTTGCCGCCGCGCAGGATGAACTGGTCGAGCGCGTATTCGGTGGTCTCCGAAACATCGCGCGGATGGATGACCAGCAGTACCTTGATGTCGTCCGGGATTTTCTCCGCGTTGAGTTCCACCTTCTTGACGGTAAAGATGTTCTGCAGCTCGGTGGCCAGCACCCAGGGTTCGGTCGGCTGCTGCTTGATCATCGGATTGAGCGGCCGTCCCAGCACCGGCAGCGCGCTCATGATGCCGACCACCGGTTTGGCGGTCGAGGCGACGCGCGTGATCGCACGCGTGATGTCGTACTCGAGCAACTGCTCGCGATCCGGCGCGAGCACCGGCAGCGCCGCCTTCTGGTCGAGAAAGCTCACCGCGAGGCCGAAATAGAATTTTTCCTGGGTATTGGTGAGCTGGCCTTCGATGCCGTCCAGCGTCGCCGAGTCTTCGGCTTCGGAATCGGGTTCGGGATTTAGTTTTTCGATGATGACTTTGCCGCCGCCCGCGCGCTCAAATTCGCGCAGCAGATCCTCCACGCGCTTCGCGAAAGTCTTCAGCCCCACCGGTACCGTGCTGCTGCCCTGCGAAAAATAGAGGCGGATCTTGACCGGTGCCTCCAGCTTGCCGAGTATCGATTTGGTACCCTGGGACAGCGTGTAGACGCTGCCTTGCGTGAGGTCCACGCGTGCATTGAACGCGCCGAGCAGGAAGTTGACGGCGATCAGGATTACCACCAGTGCGGCGACGCCGCCGGTGGAATAGAGAATTGCTTCGAGTTGTCTTTTATTCATGGCCGCTTACCCCGCCCGGTGACCGCGCACGATGACGCCGGTGGTGAACAAGGCGAAACCGATCAACGAGACGAAGAACACCACGTCGCGCAGATCGAGCACGCCGCGCTGGAAACCTTCGAAGTGCGTCATCACGCTGAATGCGGCTATCGTCTGCACGAACACCGGGTTCGCCCAGCGCACCAGCAAATCGGTCACTGGCGTAAAACCGGCGAGGATCAGAAACAGGCAAATCACGACCGAGACGATGAAGCTGATCACCTGGTTGCGGGTGATCGCCGAGGTCATGCAACTGATCGCGAGATACGCGCCCGCGAGCAGCGCGCTGCCGACATAACCGGCAATGATCACGCCGTTGTCCGGGCTGCCGAGCCAGTTGACCGTAATCCATACCGGAAAAGTCAGCGCCAGCGCGATCAGCAGAAACAGCCACGACGCGACAAACTTGCCGACGATCGCCTGCCACGCCGTGACCGGCATCGTCAGCAGCAGCTCGAGCGTGCCGAGCCGGCGCTCCTCCGCCCACAGCCGCATGCCTGCGGCGGGCACCAGAAACAGATACAGCCACGGATGCCAGGTGAAGAAGGACACCAGAGAGGCGTCGCCGCGCTCGAAAAAATTACCGACGGTGAAGGTGAAAAACCCGGTCAGCAGCAGGAAGATGACGAGAAACACGTAGGCGACCGGCGAAGTGAAATAACCGCCGAGTTCGCGTTTCATGATTGCTTTGATGTTGGTCCACGCACCCATCACGCGGTTCCTTTCACAGTATCAGGCAACGTAATGCTGCGGAAGACCTCGTCGAGCCGGCCTTCCTCGACGTGGATTTCATCGAGCTGCCAGTTTTCACGCTGCGCGAGCTCCGCGATGCTGCCGGCGAACGCACCATTGGCGCCACGCTCGCGCGGATAAGCACGCGCCACCACATGCGCACCGTCATCGACCAGAACCTCGGTCCGGGATGCCAGCCCAGCCAGTTTCCCGCTGAGCGCCGCGGCCCCGACGCTGCGCGTGCTGACGCGCACCGCGCCGGCCAGCTCGGAACGCGCTTTCAGTTCCTGCGGCGTGCCGTCGGCGACGATCTTGCCGCGGTCGATGATAATAACGCGCGTGCAAACCTGCTCGACTTCCTCGAGGATGTGGGTCGAAAACACGATCGCCTTGTCTGCGCCCATGCGTTTGATCAACTCGCGTGCTTCGTGCTTCTGGTTGGGGTCGAGGCCGTCGGTCGGCTCGTCGAGGATCAGGATGTCGGGATCGTGGATCAGCGATTGCGCGAGGCAGGTCCGGTGCTTGTAGCCTTTGGACAGCGTGTCGATGGTTTGATACAGCACCCGCTCGAGGTGGCACAGTTCGACCACGCGGCCGATGGCTTTTTTTCGGTTGTCCCCGGTCAGCCCGCGCAACTCGGCGGCGAAGCTCAGGAAGCCGTGCACCGTCATGTCGGCATAGGCGGGGGCGTTCTCGGGCAAATAGCCGATCAGGCGTTTCGCCGGCAACGGGTCCTCGGTGATGTCGAAGCCGCCGACCGTGACGCGGCCGGAGGTCGGCGGATAGAAACCCGTCACGATGCGCATGGTGGTGGATTTGCCGGCGCCGTTAGGCCCCAGAAATCCGAGCACCTCGCCGCGCCCGACGCTGAAAGTTATATCGTCGACGGCGCGCTTGGCGCCGAACGACTTAACCAGATTCTCGACCCTGATCATAGTTTTTCCTCCGTCGTCTTGACCGGCTGCTCAGCCGCTCATGCCCGACTTCTTATTGGCCTCAAATGGGGATCGCACCGTCGAACTTCAAGCCGGCTGCTGCATGGACCAGCACGCCCTGCACAAGGTTCCCGATCGCCGCCCGCCAGCCGCAGCTTGAAACGGCATGCCGGTCAGCGAACTCCTGCTGGCAAGTGCGCGGCATTATCGCAGGTTTTCGGGGCGCGGTGTGCAAAGCCGGACGGGGGCGCGGGTGGTGCTGGCGACAGGAGTCGAACCCGTGACCTTTGGTTTACAAAACCATTGCTCTACCAACTGAGCTACGCCAGCGCAGGCGAATCTTACCTCAATTCTCCCCCCGCACCGCAGCCGTTGCCTCATTTTGCCGGACCGCCCAGCTGCAGCGGATCGGTGAAGATCTTGATGGTCTTGATCCGCTCGCCGTCGAACTCGAGCACCGTGATGCCAGTCAGCGTCGCCGGCTTGCCGTCGAGACGCGTGACCTCGAAGATCCACTCGGCGGCCGCCTGATTCGCCTCGACGATCACGTTCGGCGCGTACTCGAAATACTTTAGAAACCGCGAGGGGATGTATTCAGTGAAGAAGCGGCCGACGGCATCCCGCCCGGTGCATCTCGGGTAGACCGGGTGGATGAGCGTCACGTCGGACGCGAACATCTCCATGAGGCCCGGCCATTCGCGGCGGGAATGCAGGTCGAAGTAGCGGTGCACGAGGCTGCGGATGCGCTCGCGATCGGGCATGGAGGTCTCCCATCAAGTTCAGTCCGGGTGCGTGCCGCCGCGGCGCGCAACACTCGAGGCGCAGGGATGCTATATTCGCATCGCATGCCCGTCAAGGCGCGGCTCATTGCCCGAGAAGCGAGCGACGTGTGACCCACCCCGAAAGTAACATCGCCGCCTCCCGCCACGCCGGGAGCGCGCACGACGCCGGTTACCCGCCGCTCTACGCGCTGGTTGTCGCGCTCACCGCCGGCCACGCCATGGCGTCGACGGCGCTCATGGTCCTGGCCGTAGTGGCGCCCGCCGTAGCGCTCGATTACGGCATCAGCGCCGCGCTGATCGGCTACCAGTTCGGCATCGTCGGCACAGCGCAACTCACAACCCTGCTGCTGGTCGGCAACCTGAGCCGCAAGCTCGGCGCCTGCCGCACCAACCAGATCGGTCACGCCATGGTCGCAATCGGCCTGCTGCTGATGTTGTTGCCGTGGCCGGTGTTCCTGCTGCCTGGATCGCTCGGGATCGGTCTCGGCTTCGGGCTGCTGGGCCCCTCCCAGTCGGCGCTGCTGACGCGCTTTGCGCCGCCCGCGCAACGCAATCTCGTATTCTCGGTCCAGCAGACCAGCGTCCCCCTTGGCGGCATACTCGCGGCGCTGGCGGGGCCCTACATCGCGGTAACTTTCGGCTGGCGCTGGATGCTCGTGTTTAACGCGTGCCTGCTGTTGCTGACCATCGCGCTGCTGCAACGCGGACGCCCGCGCTGGGACGACGACCGCGTGCCCGCGGCGCGCACGATCGCAGTCAACCCGTTCGCCGGCTGTCTCGCCAACTGGCAGGATCGCCGCCTGCGTCTGCTTTCGGTCGCCGGCGGCGCGCTGTGCTGGGCGCAATTCTGTGTCGCGGCATACACCGTGGTCGCCTGCGTGGAGGCGCTCGGCATGAGCCTGATCGTCGCCGGCACCGTGCTGGTGGTGGTGCAGTTGTGCAACGCCGTCGGGCGCCTGGCCGCGGGATGGCTGGCGGACTGGATACACAGCGCCGCGCGCGTGCTCTCGTGGCTGGGGTGGATCATGCTCGCGACCTGCATTGCGCTGATCTGGCTCGCGCCTGCGTGGCCCACGCTGCTCGTCTATCTGGTGTTCTCGCTGCTCGGAATCACCTCGGGCGCGTGGCCCGGAATTCTGATGGCGGAGGTCGGCCACCTTGCGCCCAGAGGCCAGGTGAGCGTGGTCGTCAGCGGCATGCTGATCTACGTGAACATCGGAAAGATGCTGGGCCCGGCGATGTTTGCGGCGAGCTACGCGCTCACCGGCAGCTATGGCATCGCGTTCGGGCTGGTGGGCGTGCCAGCGATGCTTGCGATCTACTGCCTGACCGCGGTGCAGCGCGAGCCGTCCTGACGAATTGTTGGGCGCGCCGGTTAGCGGTTAAACCCGTGGTACTCGTCGCCGACGAGCACGGCCACCGGTCGCTTGGTCGTGCGCGCCTCTTCGAACGCGACGGCGATGCGCGGCGCATCGGCACTGCTTTCGACCAGGTAGTAATTGATGCCGAACGCGTTCAGGAAACGTTCGGTATAGACCGCGGCCGTATCCTGCGTGACGCCGTGACGCGTCCAGCCGCGGTAACCGACCATCAGCACCACCGGGATGTTGAGGCCGAGCCCCCAGCCGCGCAGCGAATCGCCCGATTCCATCAGGCCGGTATTCTGGATCAGGATGATCGGCGTTTTGCCGCCGGCGTACAGCCCTGCGGCCGCCGAAAATGCCAGTCCTTCGCGGCTTACCGGAACCAGCGTGAGCGACGGATCGGCCTTCATCAGCAGGTAGAGCCAGTTGGTCTCGCTGTCGGGCAGCCAGACCACATGCGTGACGCCGTGTTTCTTGATTTCGCCGAGCACGATTTCCGGGCTGAGCGCAGTCTCGTTTGATTGAGTCATCGTGAGCTTTCGCAGTCAGGTGGGCAGAGCAGGTTGGGTTCAATTCATATTATCACGTTCGATCCGAACCGCGAATCACACACCAATGGCATTTCTCTTTGGTGGATTCCGCTGCGCTCCATCCACTACTTGAGCAGGCGTTTTGCGGTCTTGATCTGCTGCACGGAATCACCGGCCAGATGCGTCCAGATCATGGCATCCCGCACGAGCTTTTCGGCGCGCGCATCCGTCGCCCCGTTCACCGCGCCGTGGATCTCCAGATTGAGGCCAGTAACCCGCTGGATGGCGTTTTTCGCAAATATCATTACCAACGCGACGTTCGCGGCATCGCCCGCGCCCGGTTCCCTGCGCACCGCCCGGTCTCTCTCCCACGCCGTGCGCAGCACGAACGAGCGCAGCGCCTCCGTCTGCACGTGCATTTCGCAAAGCTGCAACTGGACGGACTGCTGCCCGGCGATGGGCTTGCCGCCCTGCGTCCGCGCGCGCGCATGCTGCATGGCCATTTCGACCGCGGCGTCGCAAACCCCGAGCGCGTTGGCCGCGAGCTCGAGATCGCTGAACTGCGACGGATCGCTGCCGCGCGCCGCCGCGCCGCCGTTCACCTTGCCCACGACATTGGCGTGAGGCACACGCGCGTTTTCGAAAATCAACTCGGCGTTCTGATAGAAACGCCAGCCGCGCTTGTTGAAAACCTTGCCGCTGCGAAAGCCGGGCGTATCCCGGGGCACGAGAAACAGCGTGCTGCCCTCGCGAACACTGAGCTCCGGGTTGGTGCGCGCGCGCACGAAAAACAACTTCCCCACGCTGCCGTTCGCGATGAAACACTTCTCGCCGTTCAGGATCCACTCGTCACCCTGGCGTTCCGCTTTAAGTCTCAATCCCGACCGCGGGGCATCCTCGGGCGGCATGCGGTTGTCGGAACCAGAATTCGGCTCAGTGCTGCCCGAGCCCAGCAAATACGTATCGTCGGCGATAAACGGTTTCAGAAAACGTTCTTGCTGTTCGCGGGTGCAAGACGCCGCGATCAACTGGCTCCACTTCCAGCACTGGCTGAAGGTCTTGGAAATCGCGCTATCGGCCTTGGCGAGTTCCGCCATCACGATCGTTTGCGTGACGAGATCGATGCCGTGGCCTCCCCATTCCCTGGGCGCCGCCGCCGTGCGCAAGCCGAGTTTCGAACCCTTCTTGATGATCTCCCAGTCGAACGTCTGAAACGGGTCGGAAATCCGGTCACGCGCGAGCGAAATCGGCGCGATTTCCTCCTCCGCAAACTTGCGCGCTTTCATCTGCCATGCGCGCTGCTCTTCGTTCAATGAAAAATCCATGCGGGTTCCCCTTGTTGATTGAATGCAGGCATGAGCCGGGATGACAGCGCCGTCCCTCACCTGCCGCTCATTCCGTCTTGGTCCCCTTCTCGCGTATCACACGCGACCAGGTTGCCACTTCCGCCTGCATGTCACGCGTGAATTGCGCCGGAGCACCGGCTTTTCCTGTTGCCTGATTGCCCAGGCAAGTCCATGCAATCTAGACGAGAATCTCCGGCTGCGCAACAAACTGCGCTGCCAATGTAAAATCACCTCATGGACACGAACGAAGTTGACACGCGCGGGCAGGCCACGCGCCAGCTCGGCGCTTACATCGCCGGCCTGCGTTTTGACGATCTGCCGGCTGAGGTCGTCGCGAAGGCGCAAGCCTGTGTGCTGGATGCACTCGGCTGCTGCCTGCTCGGAATCACCCTGCCGTGGACACGCATGGTGCTCGAGATGGCACTGGAGCAAGGCGACGCGCCGCAGGCAACCATCCTCGGCACCGCCTATCGCACGTCCGCATCCGCGGCGGCATTGGTCAACGGCACCGCGGGGCACGGTTTCGAACTCGACGATATCCACGTCGCCGCTCATTTGCATGCGGGTTCGCTGTGCGTGCCTGTCGCGCTGGCGCTAGGCGAGTGGAAAAACCCGCTGGACGGCCGGGCATTTCTCACCGCAATTGTCGCCGGCTACGAGGTCGGCCTGCGCGTCGGCCTCGCGGCAACGGGCAGCCATTTTCTGCGCGGCTATCATTTTCAGGGCACCTGTGGCGTCTTTGCGGCGGCCGCGACCGCCGCCCACCTGCTGAAACTCGATGCCGAACAATCTCTGCACGCGCTGGGCATCGCGGGTTCTCAGGCGGCCGGCTTGATGGCCGCCCAGGAAGGCGCGATGGCCAAACGGCTGCACTGCGGACGCGCGGCCCAAAGCGGCATCTACGCAGCCCTGCTCGCCGCGCGCGGATTTACCGGCATCGCCAACGTGCTCGAAGCCCCTTATGGCGGCTTTCTCAGTTCATTCACCGACACCCATTGCACTGAGAATCTGACTGCCGGACTGGGCGAGCAGTGGGAAATCCTCAAGGTCGGCTACAAACCGTACGCCTCGGCTGCCAGCACTCATACCGCGCTTTATGCGCTCCACGCCTTGATGCAAGAAAACACGCTCGCGGCGCACGACATCGCCGAAATCGCGGTCGATTGCAGCACCATGGCGCACCGGCATTGTGCGTGGCAGTACGTGCCTCAAGGTGTGACATCGGCGCAAATGAGCCTGTATTACACGCTCGCTGCCATGGCGCTCGACGGCGAAGTATTGACCGACCAGTTCCGTGAAACGCGGCTGGCCGACCCCGTGCTTCTCAAATGCATGGAGCGCATCCGCATCAACGTGGAACCCCGCTACGACGAGGGCGGCGACGCGACCCGCCACCGTTCGCGCGTGACCGTGGCGACAAACGACGGCCGGCGGTTCACGCGCGAGGCGCTGTACCGCAAAGGCAGCCCCGAGAATCCCATGACGCAGGCAGAGCGCTACGCGAAGTTTCGCCGTCTCGCAACCGCGGCGCTCCCGCCCGCGTCCGTTGACAATGTCATTGCCGCAGTTGAATCGTTGGCGCAGGCCACCGATGTGCGTAACCTCGTCGGGCTGCTGCGCCACGAGTGAGGAAGTGTCGTCATCCGCAAGAAGAAGTCGACGCCGTTGGCACCCTGAATTACCATGCGCATTACCGCTCGGTCGAAGCGGGTGCGTCGGCGCGCATTCGCGCCTGTCTTGTTAATGGGGGAGCAACCGTATGTCCAGGAACTCACGTTTGACCTTGACGGCCGCCGCCCTGCTGTACTCCGCGCTTCCGGCCTGGGGCGCGGAATTACCCGAGGGCAAAGGCAAGGAATTGGTTGGATCGCTTTGCACCAGCTGCCATGCAATCAATTGGGGCGGCGGCAACACGGCCGAGGGTTGGCGCACCGTCATGCGGATGATGGTCAATCACGGGGTTGCCATGTCGGCTGACCAGGTCGCCATGCTCACGGAGTATCTGACCAAGAACTTTCCGGAGAGACCTAAACCCGCAGGCGTAGTGATCGCGGGGCCGCTGCAAGTCACGATCAAAACATGGCCCGTGCCTACGCCCGGGTCGCGGCCGCACGATCCGCTGGCAACAAGGGACGGATCGCTCTGGTACACGGGCCAGATGGCCGGTGTGCTCGGACGGCTCGATCCGAAGACCGGGAGTTTCAGGGAATTCCCCCTCAAGACGCCGCACTCCGGACCTCATGGTCTGACCGAGGATAAGGACGGCAACATCTGGTACACCGGCAACGCCATCGGGGTGATCGGCAAGCTCGACCCGAAGACCGGCGCAGTCACCGAGTACCCGATTCCGGACCCGCAGGTACAGGATGTGCACACGCTGATTTTCGACCAGAGCGGCATCCTGTGGTTCACGGCGCAGAGGGCCAACCGGATCGGGCGCCTCGACCCGCAGACCGGCGAGATCAAGCTGCTCACGCCGCCGACGCCGAAATCGCGCCCCTATGGTATGGCGGTGAATTCGAAAGGCACGGTGTTCGTCGTCCTGTTCGGCACCAACAAGGTGGCGAGCGTCGATCCAAAGACGCTGGCAATTCGTGAATATCCATTGCCGGATCCGGCCTCCCGCCCGCGGCGCATCGCGATCACCAGCGACGACAGCGTCTGGTACGCCGACTATTCGCGCGGGTTTCTGGGCCGGCTCGATACCGCGACCGGCAAGGTGACCGAGTGGCCGTCGCCGAGCGGGCCGCGGTCCCTGCCCTACGGCATGTCGGCGATCAACGACGTCATCTGGTACAGCGAATCCGGGACGACGCCGAACACGGTCGTGCGCTTCGATCCCAAGACCGAAAAATTCCAGAGCTGGGTGATTCCGGGTGGCGGCAACATCGTGCGCAACACCTCGGTCACTGCGGACGGCAACTTCGTGCTGGCCAACAGTTTGGTCAACGCGGTGACGCTGGTCACCATCCCGAAGTAAAAAAATTACTTGACGATCTGAAACTTGCGCTTGCCGCCGTTGGTGGGCGGTGGCTGGGTGGATTCGGCGGCCGGCGCCGCGGCAGCATCGGCCTGCGCCGGCTCGGGCGGGAAAAACAGGCCCTGGCTGTTTTCACGTGCGAAGATGCCGGTCACGGCCGCAATCGGTATCGAGCATTCGCGCGACACGCCGCTGAAACGCGCCGCGAACTGGATGGCATCGTTGCCCAGCGTCAGCCGGTGCGCCGCGTCTTCACTGATGTTGAGCACGATTTCGCCGTCCTTCACGAATTCCATCGGCACGCGCGTCTGCGCGTCGACTTTGACCGACAGGTACGGCGTCAGCCCGCTGTCGCCGCACCATTCGTAAATCGCGCGGATCAGATACGGCTTGGTTGAGCGTTCTTTCGGCATGGCCGCCTATTTCCGCATCACCTTTTCCGAAGCCGTCAGCGAGTCGATGAACGCCGGCCGGCTGAACAGGCGCTCGGCGTATTTCATCAGGGGTGCGGCCTGCTTCGGCAGCTGGATGTCGTAGAAATCGAGCCGCCACAGCAGCGGCACGATCGCGACATCCAGCATCGAGAACTCGTCGCCCAGCATGTATTTCTGCTTGCCGAATACCGGCGCGATCTGCGCCAGGTTGTCGCGTATCGCGGCGCGCGCCTTGTCGGCGGTGCGCTGGTTGCCCTTCTCGAGCGTCTCCACGTGGCAGAACATCTCGTGCTCGAAACGGAACAGAAACAGCCGTGCCCGCGCGCGCATCACCGGATCGGCCGGCATCAACTGCGGGTGCGGAAAACGATCGTCGATGTATTCGTTGATGATGTTCGATTCGTAGAGAATCAGGTCGCGCTCGACCAGCACCGGCACCTGGTTGTACGGATTCATCACCGCCAGGTCTTCCGGTTTGTTCTGCAGGTCGACGTCGACGATCTGGAAATCCATGCCTTTTTCGTACAGCACGTTGCGGCAGCGCTGGCTGAAAGGGCAGGTCGTGCCTGAGTACAAGGTCATCATTGGACGTCTTTCCAGTATTCCTTCTTCAGCAGATACGCGAACACCAACAGGATGCCGAGGAAGAGCAGCACGTAGATACCGATCTGTGTGCGTTCCAGGCGCGCCGGCTCGGCCATATAGGTCATGTAGTTCACGAGGTCCGCAACCAGGCGGTCGTATTCGAGCGGCGTCAGGGTGCCCGCGGTGCCGGGCTGGATGGTTTTCAGCACCCAGCGCTTCACTTCCTTGCCGTCCTTGCCCTTGGCGCTGGTCTCATCGACCCGCGCCACCGACTTCGCCTGCAACAGCGCCGCAGTCGCGGCGTGGTGCGTATCGAACTCCTGCTCGCTGACCTGATGCTGGCCGGACATTTCCCACAACACATGCGGCATGCTCGAGTTTTCGTAAACGAGGTTGTTCCAGCCGGTCGGCCGCACGGAATCGCGGTAGAACGAACGAAAATAGCTATAGAGCCAATCGGAGCCGCTGCCCGCCTCCGAGCTGCGCGAACGCGTAATCACGCTGATGTCCGGGGTCGGGATATTGAATAATTCGCCGGCCTCGCGCGTGGAGAGCGCAACTTTCATCGGCTCGCCGACCTTGACGCCGGTAAAAATCAGGTTGTCCCTGATCTGGTCGTCCGTGAGGCCAAGGTCGCGCAGCCGGTTGTAGCGCATGTAGCTCGCGCTATGACAGTTGAGACAGTAGTTGACGAACACGTGCGCGCCGCGCTGCAGCGACACCAGGTCGTTGAGATCGACCGGCGCTTTCTGCAGCTTCGCGCCATCCGCCGACGCCAGCACCGCCAGCGGCGCGAGCAGCGCCACCAGAACCGTGGCGCGAGCCAGATTTTTCGCGAATTTCATGATCAGGTCACCCTCTCCGGCACCGGCTTGCATTTGTCCAGCGTCGTGTACCACGGCATCAGCAGGAAGAACAGGAAGTAAAGCGCCGTGCATACCTGCGAAATGAGGGTGCCGGTATCAGTCACCGGCTGCGTGCCGAGATAGCCGAGCACCGCGAACGCGATCACGAACACCGCCAGCGCGGTCTTGGAAAGCGCCCCCTTGTAGCGGATCGACTTGACCGGGCTCAGGTCCAGCCACGGCAGCGGAATGAAGACCATCACGGCCACCCCCATCAGCACCACGCCCCAGACCTTGGGTTCGAGCGCGTAAAAGGCGACCAGCAACACGGCGCCGGCCGCGACCGTCGCCAGCCTGAAGAAGTTGCTGCGCACACTCAGCACGATCAGCGCCACCATGCCGATCACGCCGGCGCTCAACACCCACATGAAGCTTTCAGTGATCGCCCGCAGGATCGAGTAATACGGCGTGAAGTACCATAGCGGCGCGATATGCGTTGGCGTGCGCAGCGGGTCGGCCGGGATGAAGTTGTTGTATTCGAGGAAGTAGCCCCCCATCTCCGGCACGAAGAACACGCCAATGCTGAACACAATCAGGAACACCACCGCGCCGAGCAGGTCCTTGACCGTGTAGTACGGATGGAACGGAATGCCGTCGAGCGGAACGCCGCGCGTGTCTTTGTGCTGCTTGATCTCGACGCCGTCGGGATTGTTGGAGCCGACTTCGTGCAATGCGAGAATGTGCGCGGCGACCAGCCCCAGCAGCACCAGCGGGATCGCGATCACGTGAAACGCGAAGAAGCGGTTCAGGGTCGCATCCGACACCACGTAATCGCCGCGGATCCAGACCGCCAGCGTCGGCCCGATGAGCGGGATCGCGTCGAACAGGTTGACGATCACCTGCGCGCCCCAGTACGACATCTGGCCCCACGGCAGCAGGTAGCCGAAGAACGCCTCGGCCATCAGGCACAGGAAAATCACCATGCCGACGATCCAGATCAGCTCGCGCGGCTTGCGATACGAGCCATACAGCAGCCCGCGGAACATGTGCAGGTAGACGACGAGGAAGAACATCGATGCGCCGGTCGAGTGCATGTAACGGATGATCCAGCCGCCCCATACGTCGCGCATGATGTACTCGACCGAGGCGAACGCCTGCGCCGCGTCGGGCTTGTAGAACATGGTGAGAAATATGCCGGTGACGAGCTGCATCACCAGCACCAGCAGCGCGAGCGAGCCGAAGTAATACCAGAAATTGAAGTTCTTCGGCGCGTAATACTCGGCCAGATGTTCCTTCCAGCTCGACACCAGCGGAAAGCGCTGGTCGATCCAGGTCAGCGTACCGCTGAGTACCCCGCTGAGCGGGCCGGCGCCGGTAATGGTGACCGGCGGTTTTTCGGCAGCGGCCATGCTTACGCCCCCTCGGTGTCGACGCCAATCAGGATCCTGCCGTCACTCAGGTACTTGTGCGGCGGGATCTTGAGATTGTCGGGCGCCGGCTTGTTCTTGTAGACGCGGCCCGCGAGATCGAACAGCGAGCCGTGGCACGGGCAGTAGAATCCGCCCTCCCAGTTCGCCTCGAACGGCTCGGGGCCGGCCTTGAGCTTGTCGACCGGTGCGCAGCCGAGATGCGTGCAAATGCCGACCACCACCAGGTATTCGGGCTTGATCGAGCGATGCTCGTTGCGCGCGTACTTGGGCGTCAACTCGTCCTTCTTGCGTTCGCTCTTCGGGTCGCTGACCGCGCCGTCGAGCTTGGGCAGGGTTGCGAGCATTTCCTTGGTGCGGCGCACGACCCATACCGGCTGGCCGCGCCATTCCACCGTCGCCTTGTCGCCGGGGGCGAGTGTGCTGATATCGACTTCGACCGGCGCACCCGCCGCCTTGGCGCGCTCCGACGGGAACATGCTGCCGACAAACGGAACTGCCGCAGCCCCGGCCGCGACACCGCCGACCACACTGGTGGCGGCGACCAGAAAACACCGTTTCCCTTTATCGACTTGCTGATCGGACATGGTATTTCCCCGCTGGCATTTGGAAAAAAATCGCTATTTTAGCGAAAGATGCGCAAAAACTTAAGCAAAATGTGAGAAAAACCTTGCGCGTCATGCCATTAGGCCGGAATTTGGGCAATAATCCGGGGACCCGTCCTTCCCTGAATGCTCCCGCTTCCTATGCGCAGACTCTGGCTCATCTTCGCGCAGACCGCCACGGTCTGCCTTGGCATCCTGTTCGTGGTATCGACGCTGCGTCCCGATCTGCTGTCGTGGGGCGCGCGGCCCAATGTCGAGGTTGTCACCACCCGCGAGGCGCCGGTCGAGACGCCCGTGCGCAAAATGGGGTCGTTCAGCGACGCGGCCTACAGGGCGATGCCGACCGTAGTCAATATCTACACCAGCAAGGAAATCAACGTGCCGCGTCATCCGTTCATGGACGACCCGGCATTCCGCCATTTCTTCGGCGATCAGTTCAATGCGCAGAAGCGGCGCAGCTCGAGCCTGGGCTCGGGCGTAATTGTCAGCGATCGGGGCTACATACTCACCAACCACCACGTGGTGGAGGCGGCTGACCAAATCGAGGTTGCGCTTGCCGACACGCGCCGCGTCAAAGCCAGCGTCGTCGGCACCGATCCCGAAACCGATATCGCGGTACTCAAGATCGACCTCAAGAACCTGCCGGTGATCACGTTCGCGCAGTCGAATCAGGCGCGCGTCGGCGATCTGGTGCTCGCAATCGGCAATCCGTTCGGCGTCGGCCAGACGGTGACCTTTGGCATCATCAGCGCTCTCGGACGGCACGTGGGAATCAGCACCTTCGAGGATTCCATACAGACCGATGCCGCGATCAATCCCGGCAATTCTGGCGGCGCGCTGGTGGACATCAGCGGCAGACTGCTGGGCATCAACAATGCGATCTACTCGCCCACCGGCGGCTCGCAGGGCATCGGCTTCGCGATCCCGTCGAGCCTTGCCAAGCAGGTGATGGAACAGATCATCGAGAATGGCACGGTAACCCGCGGCTATATTGGCATCGGCATGCAAAGCATGACTCCCGAGATTGCGGAATCGCTCAATCTGCCCAAGGTTAGTGGTGTGCTGGTGACTTCGGTGATGGACGGCAGCCCGGCCGACAAGGCGGGGCTCAAGCCCGGCGATGTGCTGATCGGCATCGAGAACAAGCCGGTCAACGATGACGCGAGCATCCTCAATCTGATATCGGCCCTCAAGCCCGGCACTATAGCAACGCTTAAAGTGATGCGCGAAAAAAGCGAGATCGCTCTCAAGGTCAACGTCGGTACGCGGCCCAAGCCGGCGCGCAGCGACAAATAAGACCGTCAGTCTTTCTTCTGCCCTGCCTCGACTTTATCGGGCGCGCGCGCCAGTTCGGAATCGCCCACTGGCTGGTCTGCGTCACCCGCCGCCGGCGGCTTGATCATAAGGCCGGCGACCACAATCCCAAGCTCGTAGAGCAACCACATCGGAACTGCGAGCAGCAACTGCGACACCACGTCGGGCGGCGTGAAAACGGCGCCGACCACGAACGCACCGACCACCACGTACGGCCGGATTTCCTTCAGCTTGGCAATGCTGATCGCGCCCATTTTCACCAGCAACACCACCGCGACCGGGACTTCGAACGTGATGCCGAACGCGATAAACATGGTGAGCACGAACGAAAGATACTTGTCGATGTCGGTCATCCACGCCACGCCGACCGGCGCGATCGAGGCCATGAAACCGAACACCACCGGAAATACCAGCAGGTAGGCGAACGACATGCCGGCGAAAAACAGCAACGAGCTGGTGACCACCAGCGGCACTACCAGGCGTTTCTCGTGCGCATAGAGGCCGGGCGCGACGAACGCCCAGACTTGGTACAGCAGATACGGCATCGTGATCATGATCGCCACCATGGCCGCGACCTTGACCGGCACCAGAAACACGCCGACCACGTCGGTTGCGATCATCTGCCCGCCCTGCGGCAGCACCGCGAGCAGCGGCTGGGCGAGCAGCGTGTAGAGGTCTTTCGCCCATGGAAACAGGCAGACGAACACCACGGCGATCGCGATCAGGCAGCGCAGCAGCCGGTCGCGCAGCTCCATCAGATGGGAAATGAAAGTGTCTTGGGTCATTGCCGCGCCCCGGCGCGCATTCGAAAGTTGAACGGCTAAGTCTCTAAGGCTGCTGGCGCGGCGCCGGGCCCGCGGTGTCCAGCCCGAGTTCGAGCTGCGGCGATGCGGCTACGGCGGCGGGAGCAGTCACCGGCGCGGCAGCCTCGCTCACCGGCGGCGCCGTTACGGCCTCGCCAGCAGAAGCCGGCGGCGCGATTTCGGTTACCGCCGCGGTGACGTCATTGAACTGGGATTGCGCCGTGCTGACTTCCTTGTGCACCGACTGCTCGATCGAGCGCGCCGCTTCCTCGACGGTGCTTTGCAGCTTGCGCAGCTCATCGAGCTCCATTTCGCGCGAGATGTCGGCCTTGACGTCGTTGACGTAGCGCTGCATGCGGCCGAGCAAGTGGCCCAGCGTGCGCGCCACTTTCGGCAGCCGCTCCGGCCCGATCACGATCAGCGCCACCAGCGCGATGACGACGAGCTCGCTGAATCCGATGTCAAACATGCAAGTGAGGGGCGGGCGGCCTCACGTTTTTGTTTGGGTTTCTTTTTTGACTTCGCCTTCGATGGTCTGGCCGCCCGCAGTGAGCTCGGCTTTCGCCGGCGACTTGTTCTCCTCCGCCTTCATGCCATCCTTGAAGCCTTTCACCGCGCCGCCAATGTCGGCGCCAATATTGCGCAGCTTCTTGGTGCCGAAAATCAGCACCACCACCAGTAACACGATCAGCCAGTGCCAGATGCTGAATGAGCCCATGTGCCTACTCCTTTAACATGTAAAAGCCCGCCTCTGCGGCGCGCGAGCCTTTCCTGACGACTCGGTTAGCCTGCGCCCCGTTACTTGCGGGACGCCTTTTCGTCGAGGCCGGAGATGCCCTCCCGGCGCTGCAACTCGGCCAGCACGTCATCGCTCGTCAAGCCGTGCCACGCCAGCAATACCAGGCAGTGAAACCACAAATCTGCGGTTTCGCGCACGACCTGCAGTTTATCACCGTCTTTCGACGCGAGCAGCGTCTCGGCTGACTCCTCGGCGACTTTCTTGAGGATCGCCTCGTGCCCCTTGCCGAACAGGCTCGCGACGTACGAGCTCGCCGGCTCCGCCTGCCGGCGCGCGGCGATGGTATCCGACAGCCGCCCGAGGATCGCGGCGTCCATCATTTCTGGTAAATCTCGTGCGGGTCTTTCAGCACCGGATCGGTCTCCACCCACTCGCCAGCGACGAGCTGCTGGAAAAAACAACTGTGCCTGCCGGTGTGGCAGGCGATGCCGCCCGTTTGCTCGATTTCGAGCAAGATCGCATCTTGATCGCAGTCGAGACGGATACTTTGCACTTTCTGCACGTGGCCCGATTCTTCGCCCTTGTGCCACAGCTTCTTGCGCGAGCGCGACCAGTAATGCGCCTCGCCGGTCTGCGCCGTCTTTTTCAGCGCTTCGCGGTTCATCCAGGCAAGCGTCAGCACGCGGCCGCTCGCCGCTTCCTGCGCGATCGCCGGCACCAGGCCGTCCTGCGTCCAGTTTACCTTGTTGAGCCAGTTGTCACTCATCAGCGTGATTGGTGATTGGTGTTTCGCGCAGCCGCGCCAAATCGCCATTTTACCCTTGTCAGCCTTGCTGTTCGCTATTTACCAATCACGAATCACCAATCACCAGTCACCGCTTTTCATAGTCTTACCTCGATGCCGCGTTCCGCCATCAGCTGCTTGGCCTGCCGCACGGTGTATTCGCCGTAGTGAAAGATGCTGGCGGCCAGCACTGCATCGGCGTGGCCCTGCAGCACGCCGGCGGCGAGATGCTCGAGGCTGCCGACGCCGCCGCTCGCGATCACGGGAATCGCGAGCGCATCGGAAAACGCGCGCGTCAACTCGAGGTCGAATCCCTGGCGCGTGCCGTCGCGGTCCATGCTGGTGAGCAGGATCTCACCGGCGCCGAGTTGCTCCATCCTGCGGCCCCAATCAAGCGCGTCCAGCCCGCTTGGGCGTCGGCCGCCGTGCGTGTAGACCTCCCAGCGCAGCGGCACTGATCCCGCGACGCGCTTCGCGTCGACCGCGACCACGATGCACTGCGCGCCGTAGCGGCCGCTCGCGGCGGCGACCAGTTGCGGATTCTGCACCGCCGCGGTGTTGATGCTGACCTTGTCGGCGCCCGCGTTGAGCAGGCGCCGCACGTCAGCCACCGCGCGCACCCCGCCGCCGACGGTGAGCGGGATGAATACCTGCGCCGCCACCGCCTCGATGATGGGCAGGATCAGGTCGCGGCCGTCGCTGCTCGCCGTGATGTCGAGAAACGTCAGTTCGTCCGCGCCCTGCTCATCGTAGCGCGCGGCGATCTCGACCGGGTCGCCGGCGTCGCGCAGGCCGACAAAGTTAATGCCCTTGACGACGCGCCCGGCGGTAACGTCGAGACACGGGATGATGCGCTTGGCGAGGCCCATTCACCCATCACTCCTTCACCGGGTTTTGTTTTGACAGCTCGTCAGCGAGCTTCTGCGCCGCCGCGAAATCGAGCGTGCCCTGATACACGGCGCGGCCCGTAATCGCGCCGACGATGCCCTCGGACTCGACCTCGCACAGCGCCTTGATGTCGTCGAGATTGGTGATACCCCCGCTGGCGATGACCGGCACCGTCAACTGGCGCGCCAGCCCAACGGTGGCCTCGATGTTGATGCCGGTCAGCATGCCGTCGCGGCCGATGTCGGTGTAGATAATCGCCTCGGTTCCGTAGTCCTCGAACTTTTTCGCAAGATCGATCACGTCATGGCCGGTCATTTTCGACCACCCGTCCACCGCGACTTTGCCGTCCTTGGCGTCGAGCGCGACCATCACGTGGCCGGTGAACGCAATGCATGCGTCATGCAGAAAACCCGGTGTCTTGACCGCCGCGGTGCCGATGATCACGTAGCGGATGCCGTTGTCGAGATAGCGCTCGATGGTGTCGAGGTCACGAATGCCGCCGCCGAGCTGGACCGGAATCTGCCCGCCGACCGCCGCCACAATCGCTTTGATTGCGCTCTCGTTCCTGGGCCGGCCAGCCGCGGCGCCATTGAGATCGACCACGTGCAGCCGGCGCGCACCCTGCTTGATCCACTGCGCGGCCATCGCGCCGGGGTCCTCGGAAAACACGGTGGCGTCCGCCATCACGCCTTGCTTCAGGCGTACGCACTTGCCGTCTTTGAGATCAATCGCCGGAATGATCAGCATGCTGCGCGCCTAGTTCATAATACTACACGTGGCGGGAATTCGCATAATCCTTCAGCCCGCTCCAGCCGCGGCCCGCCGCCGCGGGTCCCCGCGCAGCGTCGCAGGCTGCCACTGCGCGAAATTCGCGAGCAGCTGCAAGCCGGCGGTGGCGCTTTTCTCGGGGTGAAACTGCACCGCAAAAATGTTGTCCCGCGCGATCGCGCAGGTAAACCGGGACGGGTATTCGCTGGTACCCGCGACCAATCCCGGCGCGGCGGTTTCGACGTAATAGCTGTGCACGAAATAGAACCGCGACTGGTCCGGGATGCCGCGCCACAGCGCATGCGCGGCCACCTGCCGCACGCAGTTCCAGCCCATGTGCGGCACTTTGAGGCGCGCGCCGCCGGCATCGATCATCGCCGCGGCAGCAAATCGCCGCACCCGGCCCGCGAGCACGCCCAGGCCCGCGACGGCGCCTTCCTCGCTGGTTTCAAACAGCATTTGCAGTCCAATGCAAATACCGAGGAAAGGTTTGTTGCGGGCGGCATCTAACACTGCCTCCCGCAGGCCGCGCGCGTCCATTTCGCGCATGCAATCGGGCATCGCTCCCTGGCCGGGAAACACCACCCGCGCCGCGCCCGCCACGGTTGCCGGATCGCTGGTCACAGCGACCTCAATCCCGGGCGCGACGTGCTCGATCGCTTTCGAGACCGAACGCAGGTTACCCATCCCGTAATCGATGACGGCGATGTCAGGCATCTTGAAACCCGTGATTGGTGATTCGTGATTGGTGATTGGTGTTATAAGGCGCCCTTGGTCGAGGGCACGCCCTTGACGCGCGGATCGAGCTCGACCGCCATGCGCAGCGCGCGCCCGAACGCCTTGAACGCGGTCTCGGCCTGATGGTGCGCGTTGTCGCCTTTGAGATTATCGACGTGCAGCGTGACCTGGGCGTGATTGACGAAGCCCTGAAAAAACTCATGCACCAGGTCGACGTCGAATTCACCGATGCGCGCGCGCACGAAATCGATCTTGAAATCGAGCCCGGGGCGGCCCGAGAGGTCGACCACCACGCGCGAGAGCGCTTCATCGAGCGGCACGTAGGCGTGGCCGTAGCGGCGGATGCCCTGCTTGTCGCCGAGCGCCTGCGCCAACGCCTGGCCGAGCGTGATGCCGATGTCCTCGACCGTGTGATGCGCGTCGATGTGCAGGTCGCCCTTCGCCGAGATTTCGAGATCGAACAAACCGTGGCGCGCAACCTGGTCGAGCATGTGATCGAGAAACGGCACCCCGGTATCGAGCTTCCCCGCGCCACTGCCATCGAGTTTGATGCGGGCGCGAATCCGCGTCTCCTTGGTATCGCGGGTGACTTCTGCTGTGCGCTGGCTCATATTGAAACAAATCGTGGCTGAAGATTTTGAATGCACGCGGTCAAGGGTTGAGGATCGCGGTGAGTGCGCCCAGGAAGCGGGTATTTTCGGCGGGTGTGCCGACCGTCACGCGCAGGCATTCCGCGAGCAGCGGGTGAGTGCCATGCAGGTTCTTGATCAGAACCCCGCGCTGTTTGAGTCCGCTGAAGACCTGGTCCGCCGTGGTTACCCTGAACAATATGAAATTGGCTTCACTCGCGTAAGCTACGACCCCGGGCACGCGCCGCAGTTCCGCGCCTAGCCGTGTGCGCTCACTGCGTATCGCCGCCGCCTGCGCATCCAGCACGTCCCGGTGCTGCAGCACCTCGGTTGCCGCCAGCTGCGTCAGCACATTGACATTATACGGTAAACGCACTTTGTCAACGTGGTTGAGCCACGCCGCGTCTCCGGCCAGCAAACCGAGGCGCAATCCGGCCAGCCCGAGCTTGGAAACGGTACGCATCACCAGCAGGTTCGGAAATTCGGCGAGCCGCGGCATGAAGCTCGCGCCGGCGAACGCGTGATAGGCCTCGTCGACCACCACCATTCCCGGCGCGCGGGCGATGATGCGCGCGATGGCATCGGCATCGAACAGGTTGCCGCTCGGATTATTGGGGTACGCGATGAAGATCAGCGCCGGTTGGTGCCGCTCCACCGCGGCGACGGTCGCCGCGACGTCGATGCTGAAGTCGGCGTTGAGCGGCACCCCGACATAGCGCAGGCCGGCAAACGCGGCGATCATGCGGAACATCACGAACGACGGCTCGACTCCGAGCGCCACCGCGCCCGGCCTGGCCACCGCCAGCGCCAGCATCTGGATCAACTCGTCCGAACCGTTGCCGAGCACGATCTCCATCCCGGATGGGACTTGCATCGCGACACGCAGCCGCAGCTTGAGTTCGCGCGCGGCGGGATCGGGATAGCGGTTGAGCGCCGCGCCCGCCATGCGTTCGGCCAGCACGCCGCATAACTCATGCGGCAGCGGGTACGGGTTCTCCATCGCGTCGAGCTTGACCATGCCGCCCGGGTCGGGCACGTGGTATGCGGTCAGCGCGCGGATCTCGTCGCGGATGATTTCGTCAGGTGTTCTTGGCATTTCATTTCATCCGGTATTCCGCAGATTGCGCGTGCGCCGTCAAGCCCTCGCCGCGCGCGAGTTCGGCCGCGATCGCGCCGAGCCGCTGTGCGCCCTGCGGCGAGACTTCGATGATGCTCGAGCGTTTCTGAAAATCGTAGACGCCCAGCGGCGACGAAAAGCGCGCGGTGCGCGAAGTCGGCAGCACGTGGTTGGGACCCGCGCAGTAATCGCCGAGCGCCTCGCAGCTGTGACCGCCCAGAAAGATGGCCCCGGCGTGGCGGATTTTCGGCAGCAGCGCCTCGGGATCGGCAACGGCGAGCTCGAGGTGTTCGGGCGCGATGCGGTTCACCAGCGCGCACGCCTCCTCGAGATCGCGCACTGCGATCAGCGCGCCGCGGTTTTCGAGCGCGGCCCTGATCACCTCGCGGCGCGGCATGGCCGCCAACTGCCGCTCGATGCTGGCGGCGACCTGGTCGATAAACCGCGCCTCGGGCGCGAGCAGTATCGCCTGTGCGAGTTCGTCGTGCTCGGCTTGCGAAAACAAATCCATCGCGATCCAGTCGGGATCGACCGTGCCGTCGCACACCACCACGATTTCGGAAGGCCCGGCCACCATGTCGATGCCGACCACGCCGAACACCCGGCGTTTGGCGGCGGCCACATAAGCGTTGCCCGGTCCGACGATCTTGTCGACCTGCGGCACCGTCGAAGTACCGTAAGCGAGCGCGCCGACCGCCTGCGCGCCGCCGATCGCGAATGCGCGGTCGACCCCTGCGAGTGCCGCCGCTGCCAGCACCAGGGGATTCTTTTCCCCGCCGGGCGTCGGCACCACCATCACGATTTCCCCGACGCCGGCAACCCGCGCCGGCAGCGCGTTCATCAGCACCGAGGACGGATAGGCAGCCTTGCCGCCCGGCACGTATATCCCTACCCGGTCGAGCGCGGTTACCTGCTGCCCGAGGCGCGTGCCATCCGCGTCACGGTAGCTCCACGACTGGGTAACCTGCCGCTCGTGGTACGCGCGCACGCGTGCCGCGGCCTGTTCCAGCGCGCTGCGGCTGGCGGCGGGCAACGCCACCAGCGCGCGCTGCATCTCGTCGCGCGTGAACTCGAGTGCCGCGACGGATGCAGCCTGCACGCGATCGTAGCGGCGCGTGTACTCGAGTACCGCAGCGTCGCCGCGCCGCCGCACGTCCTCGAGTATGCCGGCGACCGCGGCGTCGACCGCAGCATCCTGGGCGCCCTCGAACGCGAGCAGCGCCGAGAAGCGAGCCTCGAAGTCGGGCGCGCCGGAGGCGAGGCGTTTCAGCGCGATCATCTATTTCACCGCACGCGTCAAAGCATCGAGCACGGGCTGGATGGCAGCGCGCTTCAATTTAAAGGCCGCCTGGTTGACGATCAGGCGCGCGCTGACCTGCGCGACTTCTTCCACCGCGATTAGATCGTTGGCTTTGAGCGTGTTGCCGCTGCTGACCAGGTCGACGATTGCTTCCGCCAGCCCGGTGAGCGGCGCAAGCTCCATCGAACCATAGAGCTTGATCAGATCGACGTGCACGCTTTTCGCCGCGAAATGCTCGCGTGCCAGTTGCAGGTACTTGGTGGCCACGCGCAGCCGCGCACCCTGGCGCACGGCCTGCCCGTAATCGAAGCCCTTGCGTACCGCGACCACCAGCCGGCAGCGCGCGATCCCGAGATCGAGCGGCTGGTACAGCCCGTTGCCGCCGTGCTCGGCGAGCACGTCCCCGCCGGCAACCCCCAGGTCCGCCGCGCCGTACTGCACGTAGGTCGGCACGTCGGTCGCGCGCACGATAATGAGCCGCACATCGGCGCGCGAAGTCGCGATGATCAGCTTGCGCGAGGCATCGGGAGCTTCGGCCGCGACGATGCCCGCCGCTTTCAGCAGCGGCAGCGTTTCGTCAAGGATGCGGCCTTTCGACAGCGCGATGCTGATCACGGGTAGCTACGCGACGGAACAAAAAAACATTTTACCGCCCTAACGCACGCGGCGCACGCGCGCGCCGAGCCGGAAGAGTTTTTCCTCGATCGCTTCGTAGCCGCGGTCGAGGTGGTAGACGCGCTCGATGGTGGTCTCGCCGCGCGCGATCAACCCGGCCAGCACCAGGCTCGCGGACGCGCGCAGGTCGGTCGCCATCACCGTCGCGCCGTCGAGGTGATCGACGCCGGTGACCACCGCGGTATTGCCTTCGACCTCGATCTGCGCGCCGAGCCGCCGCAATTCCTGCGCGTGCATGAAGCGGTTTTCGAAGATGGTTTCGGTGACGAGAGCCGTGCCGCGCGCGACGCTGTTCAGCGCCATGAACTGCGCCTGCATGTCGGTCGGGAATCCCGGGTACGGCGCGGTGCGCAGGCTGACCGCGCGCAAGGGCCCCTGCATGCGCAGGCTGATCGAGTCGGCTCCGGCTTCGACCTGTGCGCCCGCCTCGCGCAGTTTTTCGAGCACCGCGTCGAGCATGTCGCCGCGCGTCTGCTTGAGCCTGATCTCACCGCCAGTGGCGGCGGCAGCGGCGAGAAAAGTCCCGGTTTCAATGCGGTCCGGCATAACCCGGTGGCGCGCGCTCTTCAGCCGCGGCACCCCGGTCACCCGGATCACGCCGGTCCCGGCGCCGCTGATTTTGGCGCCCATCGCGTTCAGGCAGTTGGCAAGATCGACGACTTCGGGCTCGCGCGCGGCATTTTCGATCACCGTCTCACCGCTCGCGAGGGTTGCCGCCATCATGATGTTTTCGGTGCCGGTCACGGTCACCAGATCCGTGACGATGCGCGCCCCCGTGAGCCGCGGCGCGCGCGCCTGCAGGTAGCCATGCTCGATCGTGATCGTTGCGCCCATCGCGGCGAGCGCCTTGATGTGCTGATCGACCGGCCGCAGCCCGATGGCGCAACCACCGGGCAGCGACACGCGGGCCTCACCGCAGCGCGCGAGCAGCGGCCCCAGCACCAGCACCGACGCGCGCATGGTCTTCACCAGATCATACGGCGCGACGGCATGGTTGAGCACCGCCGCGTCCAGCTCGACGCCGAGCTTGTCGTCAACCGAAATCGCGATGCCCATCTGCGCGAGCAACCGCAGCATGGTCGTCACATCCTGCAGGTGCGGCACATTGGCTATCGTGAGCGGCTCGGCGCTCAGGATCGCCGCGCACAGGATCGGCAGCGCCGCGTTCTTGGCGCCGGAGATGGCGACCTCGCCGGCGAGCGGCACGCCGCCTTCGATGATCAACTTGTCCATTTGCGCCGCGCGCCGCGGTTATCTGGCGGCCCATTCCTCGGGCGTGCCGGTCTGCATCGACAGCGCGTGGATCTCTTCGCGCATGCGGCTGCCGAGCGCGCGATAGACGAGCTGATGCTGCTGCACCTTGCTCTTGCCGCGGAATTCCGCGCTGACGATGATCGCCTCGAAATGCTGGCCGTCGCCGGAGACCTCGACATGCTCGCAAGGCAGGCCGGATTCGATGAACTGCTTGATTTGGTCAGGTGTCATAAAAACTCCGTGATTCGTGGATTGTGAAGGGTATCCCCCTCACCCCGGCCCTCTCCCCCGGTAACGGGGGAGAGGGAGATATATTAGTGGCGCAGCTTGTAGCCGCTCTTGATCAGCCACAGCGTCAGCCATGATAAGGCCGCGAGACACGCGGCGACAATCGTGGCGCTCAGCCAGGGCGATACGTCGCCGACGCCGAAAAAGCCATAGCGGAAACCGTCGATCATGTAGAAAAACGGGTTCAGGTGCGTCAACACCTGGGCGAGCGGCGGCAGCGAGTGGATCGAATAGAATACGCCCGACAGGAACGTGAGCGGCAGGATGATGAAGTTCTGGAACGCCGCCAGCTCGTCGACTTTGTCCGACTGCATGCCGGCGATGATGCCGAGCACGCCCATGATGCCGCTGCCGAGCAGCGCGAACGCCAACACCCACAGCGGATGCTCGCAGCGCAGGTCGACGAACCACGCGGTGGCCAACAGCACCCCCGCGCCGCACACCATGCCACGCGCCATCGCGGCGAGCAGATACGCCGAGAAGAATTCAAAATGCGAAAGCGGCGGCAGCAGCACAAACACGATATTGCCGGTCATTTTCGACTGCGTGAGGCTCGAGCTCGCGTTGGCGAACGCGTTCTGCAGCACCGACATCATCGCCAGCCCCGGCACCAGGAACGCGGTATAAGCGATGCCGGGATACGGCTCGAGTGTGTTGCGCAACGTGTGGCCGAACACCAGCAGAAACAGCACCGCACTGAGCACCGGTCCGAGCACCGTCTGCACTTTGACTTTCCAGAAGCGCAGCCATTCTTTGTGGAACAACGTGTAGAACCCGGTCATCGGTTCATTATCTTTACGAACACTTCCTCGAGGTCGGGCTGCATCACTTCCATTTCCCGCACCTTCGCGCCGGCGCTGCGCAGCGCCGCCATCACGTGCCCCATCTCGTCGTAATTGCGCAACGCGAGGCGGAAACCGTCTTCGCCCGCCTGCGCGAGCAGCGGTTTGAGCGCCTCCGGCAGGCGATGCGGCGCGAGCTTCAGGTTGACGTAGCAGCCGGAAAAGCGCTGCAGCAGGTTTTGTGTCGTGTCGTCGGCGACGATCTCGCCCTGCTTGAGCATCGCGATGCGGCCGCACAACGCCTCCGCTTCCTCGATGTAATGCGTGGTGAGCACGATGGTATGCCCATCCCGGTTAAGCCGCCGGATGAACTGCCACAACGACTGCCGCAGCTCGACGTCGACCCCGGCGGTAGGCTCATCGAGTACGATCACCGGCGGCTTGTGCGCCAACGCCTGCCCGATCAGCACGCGGCGTTTCATCCCACCCGAGAGCTGGCGCATGTTGGTGTCGGCTTTCTCGGTGAGATCGAGATGGTGCAGCAGCTCATCGATCCAGGCCCGGTTATCGCGAATGCCGAAGTAACCGGATTGTATGGTCAGGGCCTGGCGTACCGTGAAGAACGGATCGAACACCAGTTCCTGCGGCACCACGCCGAGCGCGCGCCGCGCCTGGCGATAAGCGGCGACCACGTCGTGCCCCATGATGCGGGCGCTGCCGCTCGAGGCGATCGCGAGGCCCGCGAGGATGCTGATCAGCGTGGTCTTGCCGGCGCCATTGGGGCCGAGCAGGCCGAAAAACTCGCCCTGCGCAACCTCCAGGCTGACGCCGGCCAGCGCCTGCAATTCGCCGTAGCGTTTGACGATCCGTTCGACCTGAATTGCGGGAACCAACCGCCTCACGCTTTTTCTGCGACCAGCTCGCTCAGACCGTAGAGTGCCGCGAGACTTTGCAGGCTTGCCGGCAGATTACGAAACCCGAGCTGCAGATTTTTCGCGCGCGCGGCGCGGCGCCACTCGAACAGCAGGCTCAGCGCGGCGGAATCCACCTCGGTGACGGCAGCCAGGTCGACCACCAGATCGCCGTCGCCGAAATGCTGCTTGCCGGCCTCGCACAGCGCCGTGACGTTGGCAATGGTCAGCGCGCCGCGCACGCGCAACTGGTTGCCGTCGCGTTCGATCATCTCTTGGCAGACTGCTGGGCGAGCGTCCTGTTCTTGGTGGCAAGCGTCGCAATCAGCCCGTCGATGCCTGACTTCTGGATTTCGCTCGCGAAGGTGCTGCGGTAGTTCTGCACCAGGCTCACGCCCGCGATCGTAACGTCATACACCTTCCAGCTGGCGCCGATTTTCTCCATGCTGTAATTGATGTCGATCGGGTCCGCACCGCCCTTTTGCTTGATCAGCGAGCGCACCACCACTTCGGTATCGCCGGTTTGCAGCTTGAGCGGTTTGTATTCGACCACCTGGTCGCGGTATTGGGTGAAGGCGCTGGTGTAGGTGTGCACCAGCAGCGCGCGGAATTCGTCGGTCAGTCTTTGCTGCTGCGCGGGGGCGGCCTGGCGCCACGGCGCGCCGACCGCGAGCCGCGTCATGTGGGCGAAATTGAAATTCGGCAGGACTTTCGCTTCAACCAGATCGAGAACTTTCTTGGTGTTACCGCCCTGGATGTCCTTGTCGGTGCGGATGATCGCCAGCACTTCGTCGGTAACCTTCCTGGCCAGTGCGTCGGGCGCCATTTCGGTCGTTTGCGCCAACGCCGCAACCGACCACACCATCCCCAGCAGGCAACCGCATATCAATCTGTTCATTACTGCTCCTCTTAGTGTTCGCTGGCGCTATTATACGGCGGCTTTATTTGGGGTCGCCGCTTTCGGCCGCCTTGTTGAACATGAACTGGCTGATCAGCTTCTCCAGCACCACGGCCGACTGGGTGAGCTTGAGCGCGTCCCCATTGGCGAGCATTGCGTCCTCGGCCCCGCCCTCGATCCCGATATATTGCTCGCCCAGCAAGCCCGCGGTCAGGACCGATGCCGAGCTGTCCTTGGGAAACTTGAAACGCGCCTCGATGTTCATGGTGACTTTCGCCATGAACTTGTCGTTATCGAAGGTGATCCCGGCAACGCGGCCGACGACCACACCTGCACTTTTCACCGCCGCGCGCGGCTTGAGACCACCGGTATTGGTGAACGACGCGGATAATTCATAGGTCTCGGCGCCGCCAAAACTACCCATGTTGCCGACCTTGAGCGCGAGTATCACCAGCGCGCCGAGGCCCGCGACGACAAACAGGCCGACCCAGAGATCGAGTGTCGAGCGTTCCATTAAATCCCCCGAAACATGAATGCGGTTAAGATAAAGTCCAGACCCAGTATCGCCAGCGACGAGGTGACCACCGTGCGGGTGGTGGCGCCCGAGACGCCCTCGGCCGTCGGCGGGGCATCATAACCCTCGAACAGCGCGATCCAGGTCACGGCAATGCCGAACACGATACTCTTGATCACGCCGTTCACGATATCCTCGCGGAAATCCACCGCGCTTTGCATCTGCGACCAGAACGACCCCTCGTCCACGCCAATCACCACCACGCCGATCAGGTAGCCGCCATACACGCCCATCGCGCTGAACATCGCCGCCAGGAGCGGCATCGAGATCACGCCGGCCCAGAAGCGCGGCGCCACCACCCTCGCAATCGGGTCGACCGCCATCATTTCCATCGCCGACAACTGCTCGGTGGCTTTCATCAAGCCGATCTCGGCGGTCATGGCCGAGCCGGCGCGGCTCGCGAACAACAGCGCGGCGACCACCGGCCCCAGCTCGCGCACCAGTGACAGCGCGACCAGCACCCCGAGCGCGGATTCCGAGCCATAGGTCTTGAGCGTCTGATAGCCCTGAAAACCGAGCACCATGCCGACGAACAATCCCGAGACCAGGATGATGATCATCGACAGCACGCCGGAAAAGTAAAGCTCCCGGACGATCAGGCGCGGACGGCGAAAGCTGGTCCCCGAGTGCGCGAGCGTCAGCGCGAAAAAGCGCGCGGCATAGCCCACCCGCAGCACGCTTTCGATCGCGTGGCGGCCAACGTTATGGAAGTCGATAATGGCACGGCGGTCAAACAAGCTCCAACTCCTCGCTGAAGTCCCGGCTCGGGTACTGGAACGCGACCGGGCCGTCGGCCTCGCCCCATACGAATTGATGCACCCGCGGGTCGGTGGACGCGCGCATCTGCTCGGGCGTGCCGTGCGCCACCATCACGCCCTCCGACAGGTAGTAAACGTAATCGACGATGTCGAGCGCCTCCTGCACGTCGTGCGTGACCACGATCGAAGTCGAACCGAGCGCATCGTTGAGCTTGCGCACCAGGTTGCGGATCACGCCCAGCGAGATCGGATCGAGCCCGGTGAACGGCTCGTCGTACATGATCAACATTGGGTCGAGCGCGGTCGCGCGCGCCAGCGCCACGCGCCGCGCCATGCCGCCCGAGAGCTCCGCGGGCAACAGGGCATGCGCGCCGCGCAGACCCACCGCCTGCAGCTTCATGAACACCAGGTCGCGGATCATCGCCTCCGGCAGGTCCGTATGCTCGCGCATCTGGAACGCCACGTTATCGAACACCGACAGATCCGTGAACAACGCGCCGAACTGAAACAGCATGCCCATCCTGCGGCGCATCCGGTAGAGCCCCTCGCGGTCGAGCTCGTGTGTCAACGTTCCGTCCACCCGGATGGAGCCCTGCGTCGGCTTGAACCAGCCCGCGATCAGCCGCAGCAGCGTGGTCTTGCCCGAGCCGCTGATGCCCATGATGGCCACGACTTTTCCGCGCGGAATGACCATGTCGATCCCGGTCAGCACCGGGTGGCGCTTGTCATACGCATAGCTCACACCGCTGATTTCGACCAGGTTGTCGGCTGCCACGGCGGAGAACACCATCCAAAAAAGGGGGAATTCTAACCAGTTGGCGCGATTATCACAATTAACGTTCGATTGGCGTTTCGGTTACGCGCTGGCATCATAGGGCGCCCGCCGCCATGCACTTCGACCTATTCTACGAACTCGCTCTCCCGCCCAGCCGCGAACTCACCGAGAGCCGGGCCTACGCCGACGCGCTCGCCGAAATCGAGCTCGGCGAGGCGCTGGGATTTCACGCCGCGTGGCTGGTCGAGCACCATTTCATGCGCGGTTATTCGCATTCGTCGAAGCCCGAGCTGGTGCTCGCCGCGGCGTCGCAACGCACGCGCCGCATCCGCCTCGGCCACGCGGTGATTCCGCTGCCGCTGCACCACCCGGTGCACCTCGCCGAGCGCATCGCCACCCTCGATATCCTGAGCGGCGGCAGGCTCGAGGTCGGCATCGGGCGCGGTTTTGCGCCGGCGGACTACGCGGCGTTCGGCGTGGCGATGAAACAAAGCCGCGAGCGCGTCGACGAAGCGCTCGATATCATCGTCGCCAGCTTTGCGCGCGAACCGGTCACCTACCACGGCGTGCATTTCCATTGCGACGCACTCGATATCGTGCCGCACGTGGTGCAGGCGCCGCATCCGCCGCTGTGGACCGCGGCGGTCAGCCCGGACACCTACCGCTGGGCGGCGCGGCGCAAGCTCGGCGTGCTGGCGGGACCTTTCAAGCCGTGGTTCATGGTCAAACACGACATCGATAACTACCGGCGCGCGTGGCATGACGCCGCGCCGCCGCGCATCGGCATGACCATCGGCTTGTTGTGCCTCGAGGACGGCGCGCGCGCGCGCCGGCTCGCCGCGGCCGCGTTCCAGTGGTTCTACCAGGAATTGTTTCGCGCGACGCTGCCGGTGCTCGAAAAACTCTACCCGAGTTACGAGCAGATCCACGAACTCGGGCGCTTTCGCCAGCTGATGAAACTCGGGATCACGTTCGGCCTGCTCGATACTTTCGGCATGGTGGTTGCCGGCGACCCTGGCGAATGCACCGCCAGGCTGCGCCAGTACGAGGCGGCGGGCGTGACCCACCTGCTGTGCGCGGTCGGCGCCGGCGCGCTCGATACCGCAGTCACGCGCGAATCGATGCACTGCATCGCGCGGCACGTGATGCCGGCGTTTGTGCGGTGAGGGTTTTCGTCACCGGCTCGTCTTCGCATCTGGCGCGCGTACTGTTGCCGCAACTGTGCGCCCTGCGCGACGTCGAGCAAGTGACCGGCATCGATCTCGCGCCGCCGCATTTCAGCCATCCCAAATTCTCGGCGCAGCGCGCCGACGTCCGCGATCCGCGGCTAGGCGGGTGGCTGCCGCGCCACGACGCGCTGGTGCATCTCGCGTGGGTGGTGCTGCGCGGCCGCATGCGCGCGCAGACCCTGTTCGAGAACAACGTCACCGGCAGCCTGCGCGTATTCCACATGGCGCGCGCGGCCGGGGTCAAGCGCCTGATTCACCTCTCGAGCGCGGCGGTCTACGGCAGCGGCAGCGCGCTTGCGGAGGACGCGCCATTGCGACCGTTGGCGGGCTTTCTCTATGCCGAGCATAAAGCGCTAGTGGAAAATGCTTTGGCCGGCGAATTTCCCGACTGCGTGCGGCTGCGGCCGCACGTCATACTCGGTCCGCATGCGCAGCCGTTGCTGCAATGGCTGTTGCGGCAGCCGTTTTATCCGCGCCTGCCGCAACCGCAGCCGCGCTTGCAATGCGTACACGAAGACGACGTTGCCGGCGCGATCCTGTTGTGCCTGCAGCATGACGCGCGCGGCCCGTACAACCTCGCCACCGCGGAGCACCTGAGCTACCGCGAACTGATCGAGCGCCGTCACCGGATCGCGCTGCCGCTGCCGCTGGCGGCGGTGCGCGCGGGCGCGAAACTGGCGTGGCTGCTTTCGGGCTGGGGCGGCGAGCCCGCCTGGATCGAAGGCCTGAGCGCAACGCTGCTGCTCGACTGCCGGCGGGCCAGGGATGAACTCGGCTGGCGGCCGCGCTACGATCTCGCCGCGCTGCTCAAAACGTGCTGACGCGCAGACCGTACTGCCGCAGCATGCGCACGGTCGGCGCCAGGCGTTCGCGCACAAACTCGCGGCGCTGTGGATTGGCGCGTGCCGCGCGCCGCCACCACGCGCCGCGGGTGAGCCCCGCCAGCTCGTAGAATCCGGCGGGCGGAAAATAAAAGCGCAGCGCAAATTGCCGCAGCAGCAAATCGAGCGCGGCGGCAAGCGCGCGGCGGCGCAACGCTCCGGCGTGCGCCAGCCGGATTTCGAGTTGTTCGCGCGCGTATGCGATATGACGCGCCTCGTCGACGATATGCAGCGTGCACACCTCGCGGATCACGGGGTTGACATCTCCACCGCCGTGCTGCCGCACGTAGCGATTGAACTTGTCGGGGATATCCTCGCCGATCGCGGCCGCCAGCCAGAACAGCGGCCCCGTCGCCGGCAGCGCCCGGGCGCACGCATCAGCCAGCCGCGGCCCCCGCCAGATGCGCTCCGGCAGCGGCAGAGCGCTCGACTCGATCAGCTTGAGGAACATCAGGCTGTGCCCGGCTTCCTCGCGGATTTCGTGCAGCAGCCAGGCTCGTTCCGCCGCGCCGAGGTCGCCCGCCAGCGCGCGGCCGAGGCGCACGATGAAGACGCTCTCCAGCCACAGCCCGCACAGCAGCACGTTGATGAATTCATACTGCGACAGGCGGCGCTTGACCGCGTCGTTGAGTGTCGCGAACTCGGGCAGGCCGCAGATCGAGAGCGCCTGCGGCGGCAGCCAGTAGTCGCGGGTATCGAGCGCGCCCCAATCGAGGCTCGTCAGCGGATCGCGGTACGGCGTGCTGTTGTGGCTCAGCAGCAAATGCGCGGCAGATGGCATGGCGCGGGGTTGGAACGCAAGAGCAGCGATTATTTCAGATTCCAATGCGATAAGATATGCCACCGGTGCCGCGGGTTCAGCGGGTTCACTTCATGTCCGAGATCGCATTGCGCTTTGCAGGTGTTACCAAGCACTACGGCCGTGCGGGCGTGCTGCACGATGTTGCGTTCGAAGTCGCGCGCGGCGAGTTCTTTGGCCTGGTCGGCGTCAACGGCGCCGGCAAGACCACGCTGCTCAAATGCATGCTCGACTTCTGCCACACCGACCGCGGCGCGATCGAGATCTTCGATACGCCACACCGCCTGACCGCGGCGCGCAGCCGGCTCGCGTTCCTGCCCGAGCGATTCAATCCGCCCTACTACCTGACCGGCGAGGATTTCATCAAGTACGTGTTGGAAATGCAGGCCACCCGCTACGACCGCGTTGCTGCCGAGCGCATGCTGCGCGCATTCGATCTCGATCTCGCGGCACTCAGCCTGCCGGTGCGCGCTTACTCCAAAGGCATGACCCAGAAGCTCGGTCTGGCGGCGTGTTTCCTGAGCGGCAAGGATCTTTACGTGCTCGATGAGCCGACCAGCGGCCTCGATCCGAAGGCGCGCGCGCTGCTCAAAGCGCACCTGCGCGAACTGAAGCAGCACTCGCGCACCGTGTTTTTCACCTCGCACGCGCTGGCCGACGTGGCCGAAGTGTGCGACCGCATGGCGGTGATACATGCCGGCCGCCTGCGCTTTGCCGGCACGCCTGACGCGCTGTGCCGGCAATACGCGGCCGGCGACCTCGAGCAGGCTTTCATGCACTGCATCGAGACCGCGCCGCTGCCGGCCTGAATTGCGGCCGTGCACTCGCCGCTATCAGGACGGAAAACTATCTGGCAGAATGACCACTTGGACACACCACAGGCCAAGCCGGAGCTGCTGATCGTCGATGACGATCCGCTGATCACCGACACGCTGAATTTCGCGCTGGGCCGCGATTTCAGCGTGCGTGCGGCGGACTCCCGCGCGCAGGTGCTCAGCCTGCTGCGCCAGCTCGACCATCCGCCGCAACTCGCGCTGATCGACCTCGGTCTGCCGCCGACGCCGCACCGTCCCGACGAAGGCTTCAAGCTGATCAACGAGCTGATCGCCTATTCGCCGGGCATCAAGATCCTGGTGCTGTCGGGACAGGAAGACGAAACCAACGCGCGGCACGCGCGCGCGCTCGGCGCGATCGAGTTCATCGCCAAGCCGTGCGAGCCCGCGAAGATCAAGGAGCTGCTGCTCAAGGCGCTGCAATTCCACGCCGCCGAAGCGAGCGCCCAGGCCGGCGACGGCGGAATCATCGGCGCGAGCCTGCCGATCCGCAAGCTGCGCGAGCAAATCAGTCAGTACGCGAACGCGCCGTTCCCGGTGCTGATCGAAGGCGAATCCGGCAGCGGCAAAGAACTCGTCGCCGCCTCGCTGCACCGCCTCGGCGCGCGCGCGACGCGGCCGCTTTTCGCGCTGAACTGCGCCGCAATTTCGCCAACGCTGGTGGAGCCCACGCTGTTCGGCTACCGCAAAGGCGCGTTCACCGGCGCCGCGACCTCGCGCGCGGGCTATTTCGAGGATGCGCAGGACAGCACGCTGTTTCTCGATGAAATCGGCGAATTGCCGCTCGAGCTGCAGGCGAAACTGCTGCGCGTGCTCGAAAACGGCGAATACCAGCGCATTGGCGAAACCGAGAGCCGCGTGAGCAACGCGCGCGTGATCGCCGCCACCAACCGCGACTTGCGGCAGGAAATCCGCCACGGGCGCTTCCGCGCGGATCTCTACCACCGTGTCTCGGTGTTCACCATCAACGTGCCGCCGCTGCGCGAATTGGGCGACGACAAGCGGCTGTTGCTGGACCAGTTCCGTGATTTTTACGCACGCCAGGCGGCGGTCAAGCCGTTCGACCTCGACGCCGGCGCCATGGCGATGTGGCTCGAGTACGGCTTTCCCGGCAACGTGCGCGAGTTGCGCAATATCGTGATCCGCCTCACCACCAAGTACGCGGGGCGCGAGGTCAATAGCGAGCAGCTGCAGGCCGAACTCGACACCGAAAGCATGGACATCGACCTGCCCGGTCTGCCGGTGGGCCAGGATTTCAGCGCGATGCTGGAAGCGGCCAGAAAACGCCTGCAGTTCCAGAAGAACTTCAATCTCGACCGCACCCTGCAGCAGTGGGAAAAGGGTTACGTCGAGGCGGCGCTGATGATTACGCAGGGCAATCTGTCGCAGGCCGCGAAGCTCCTGGGCATTCACCGCACCACGCTCTACAGCCGCATGCAGAACTACGGCGCGCCGGGCGAGGCGCAGGGCCCGCCGCAATGACGAGCGGAAATTTTTGGTACACTAGCTGATGTATTACACCCATTTCGGGCTTGCCCAGCCGCCGTTTCGCATCACGCCCGACACCGAATTTTTCTACAGCGGCGGCAACCGCGGCCCTATCCTCGATGCGCTGATCTACGCCATCGGCCAGGGCGAAGGCATCATCAAGGTCACCGGGGAAGTCGGCAGCGGCAAGACCATGCTGTGCAACATGCTGCAGTCGCGGCTGACGGCCGACGTCGAAACCGTTTATCTCGCCAATCCCAGCGTATCGCCCGACGAAATCCTGCACGCGATCGCGCTCGAGCTGCAACTCGCGGCGCCGCGCGACGCCGGCCATCTCGAAGTGATGCAGATGCTGCACAGCCATCTGCTCGAGCGCCATGCGCAGGACCGGCGGGTGGTAATGTTCGTCGAGGAATCGCAAAGCATGCCGATCGCCACGCTCGAGGAAATCCGGCTGCTGTCGAATCTCGAGACCGCGCACGCGAAGCTGCTGCAGATCGTGTTGTTCGGCCAGCCGGAACTCGAGGACAATCTGAGCCAGCCGCACATTCGTCAATTGCGCGAGCGCATCACCCACAGCTTCCGGCTGAGCCCGCTGAAACCCGACGAGATTCGGGACTACCTGAATTTCCGGCTGCACGCCGCCGGTTACCGCGGTCCGGACCTGTTCTCGCCGCGAGTCATCAAAGCCATCGCGAGAGCCTCGCAGGGACTCACGCGGCGCGTGAATCTGATCGCCGACAAGGCGCTGCTGGTGGCATTTTCCGAGAATACCCACACCGTCACGCTCAAACACATCAAAGCCGCGGTGCGCGACAGCGAATTCGGCAGTTACGAACCACTGCGGTCGCGGTTCAGGTTCAGACTCGGGCTCGCGCTGCTACTGGTGGCGGTCGGTGCCAGTCTCGGCGTTGCGCTCTTCGCGTTGTTCCAGTCCTATCAGGGCGACCGCGCGCCGGTAGCCAACACGGCTGCACCACCACCGGAGGCGACGGCGCCCACGCCCGTTGTAACGCCCACGCCCGCGGAAGCGCCCGCTCCCGCGGAAACGCCCACTCCGGCGGCGACAACTCCCGCCGTGTCGGCGGCCGCTAAGGCGCCCGCCCCGGCTGCAGCAACTGCTACCGTATCGGTGCCCGCGGAGGCACCCGCCCCTGCGGCTGCGCCGCTAAATTCGCAGCCTAAACAAAAGCCTGGCAGCAGACCGCAGGCCGCGGCGAGCGGCAGCGCCGCAGTCGACGCGCGGCTCACGGCGACACGAGACTGGTTGGCAAAGCAGGACAAAAATACCTATAGTATCCAGCTGCTCGGTGCGGAAAACCCACAACAGCTAATGCGGCACCTGAATGTCATAACCAAATATGTTGATATTAATCAGATTTTTGTGTACCGTACCCTAGCGAAACAAAAGCCGTCTCTGACGGTACTGTACGGGTCTTTCAGCGATCGCCGGGCAGCGCTGGATGCGCTTGCCAACCTGCCGGCGCCGTTGAAGGTTAACCGGCCGATACTGCGAACGGTAAATGGCATACGCGCCGAAGTCGCGCAGCACCCGAGTTCGTGAAGCAGGACGGGCGCGTGAACGGCATATGATTTGCGGTGTCAATTGACAACCGGGACAGCAACCATGATCGTAAACCCAGGGTCCGGACTTGCGGCAAACGGCAACACGCGATGCGCCACGGTTTACGCCGCCATCGCCATCGCCTGCGCGCTGACGCTGACTTTGCTTGGCTGCTCCCCCTACAAGCGCACGGTGCTGCCGCAATCCGAAGGACACATCACCACGCCTGCAGCCAAGCCGGTGCCTGAAAATGTGCCGCCGCCGGCGCGCATCAGCAGCTTCGTGCCCGCGCCCAAGCCGGCGATCAAGCCCCCGACTTACAGCGTGGTGGTGAACGAAGTGCCGGTGAAGGAACTGCTGTTGGCGCTCGCGCGCGACACCAAGCAGAACATCGACATCCACCCCGGCCTGAGCGGGCTGGTGAGTTTGAACGCGATCAACGAAACGCTGCCGGCGATACTCGAGCGCGTCGCCAAGCAGGTCAACCTGCGCTACCGCCTCGAGGGCAACACCATCCTCATCACGACCGACTCGCCGTACATGAAAACCTACATGGTCAACTACGTGAATATGACGCGCGAAACCACGTCGACCATCGGCGTGTCCGGACAGATCCAGGCCGGCGGCACCGGCGGCGCCGCGGGAGGTTCCGGCGGCGGCGCGCTCAATGCCTCGAGCACGGTGGTGAAAACGGTTTCGAACAACAACTTCTGGGAAGCGCTGCGCGACAACATCCGCGCGATCCTGGCTTCGACGCGCGCCCAGACCCAGACCTCCCAGCAGCGCTCCGAGCGCGCCGAATCGCAGCGCGCGGCGCGCGAAGAACGCCTGCAGCAAGCCGAAGCCGTTGCGCGCGCGGGCGCGGCGGCGCCGCAACTGTTCAGCAGCGTATTCGGCGGCGGGGCGCAGTCGCAGCCCGTGGCGGGCGACGTGCGCGATGAAATCATCGTCAATTCCGCCTCCGGCACCATCAGCGTGCTCGCCAACGAAAAACAGCACGCGCTGATCCAGCAGCATATCGACAACATCTCGGTGTCGTCGCAACGCCAGGTGCTGATCGAAGCGACCATCGCCGAGGTCACGCTGTCCGACGTGTACCAAGGCGGCGTTGACTGGCAGCGCCTGGGGGTGCTCAGCGCCGCCGGCACCCGCGGCGGCATCTCGTTCTTGCAGGCGTTCCGCGGCGCCGGCGACTTCGCGGCCGGCAGCCTGACGGTCGGTTACGCGAATCCGACCTCGGCGATCGGCGACATCAGCGCGGCAGTCCAGTTGCTTAACGTGTTCGGCAATACGCGCGTGCTGTCGAGCCCGAAACTGATGGCGATGAACAACCAGACCGCGCTGCTGAAAGTCGTCGACAACGTCGTTTATTTCTCGGTCGAATCGCAGCAGGGAGCCATCCTCTCAACCGGCGCGCAAGCGCCGCCGACTTTCAATACCACCGCGCTGACCGTGCCGGTCGGCATGATCATGACCCTGACCCCGCAGATCAACGAGAACGGCCAGGTCACGCTCACCGTGCGGCCGACGGTCACCCGCATCCTGCGCTTCAAGAACGATCCCAATCCGAGCCTGTGCGACGCCGCGCGCGTCAAGTGCGTGGCAAACCCGGTGCCGGAAATTCAGATCCGCGAAATGGAATCGGTGCTGCAACTGGTGAGCGGCCAGACCGCGGTTCTCGGCGGGTTGATGCAGGACAATGCGGCGCGCAATCGCAACTCCGTGCCCGGCATCGGCGACATACCGCAGCTCGGTGAGGCGTTCGGTTTTCGCAACGACCTCGTCTCCAAATCGGAACTGGTGATTTTCCTGCGCTCGACCGTCATTGCCAGTCCGAAGCTCGACAGCGACGAGTTGAAGTTCTACCAGCGCTTCCTGCCGCAGCAAACCGAGGCCCCGACGACGACCGTTCCCGGCGAAAAGGCTGAGAAACCGCGATGAGCCTGCTGATGAAGGCCCTCGAAAAGGCCGCCAAGGACCGCGAGGACGCCGACGCAGCGCGCGAAACCACTGCACCCACGGGCGCTGCCACCGCACCGGTCGCCCATACCGCGAGTACCGAGTTCACGCTGGAGCCGCGCGAGCCGCGCGAGCCGCGCGAGCCGCACCTGCAAAGCAAGCCTGAGGCAAAGTTGCCGGAGCCGGCTCCTATACCCGTCAGGCCGGCCGCTGCCGCGCCGCCCGCAACGGCCTCCCCCGAAGCAGCGCTGGCCGCCACCGTGATCCGCGCCGGCGGGCGCACCAGCGGCGGCGGTCTCGCCGCTGCGGTCGCTTTCACGCGCGAACAACCGTTGCTGGTGTTCGGCCCCCTGGTCGCGCTGATCCTGATCGGCTACGGCACCTACATTTACCTGAATATGACCAGTCCCCGCGTGGCCACCAAACCACCGCCGGTACAGGTGGCGGCGCCCAGCACACCGATTGCACCGTCACCGGCACCGGCTGCTGCCGGCGGCGGCACGGCCGCTGAACCGAAACCGCCAATTCCGCTCGCGGCGTTGCTGACGCAAGCGCAGGCTATCGCCGCCGCGGGCAAACCTGCGCCTAAGCCTAAGCCCGCCGCAGTGGTGACCGCCCCGGCTCCGGACCCGGTCACCGCAATAGCCGCGGCGCCAACCGCGGTGCGCGATACGATCAAGGTCACCACGGGGGGCGAGACGCCCACCGTCAATCCGCTGCTGGCCAGAGCCTATGAAGTATTCAGCGCCGGCGACCTGGTATTGGCGCCGCAGCTCTACAACAGGGTGCTGCAAAACGAGCCCAACAACATCGACGCGCTGCTCGCGCTGGCCTCGATGGCGACGCAGCAAGGCGACAGCAATCTTGCGTCCCGGCATTACCTGAAAGTGCTCGAAGTCGAGCCTCGCAATGCGCTGGCGCAGGCAGGGCTGATCGGCATGCTCGGGCGCGCCGATCCGCTCGCCGCCGAATCGCGCCTGAAACAGCTGATCGCGCGCGAGCCCTCGGCCTACCTCTACTTCACGCTGGGCAACCTGTATGCCGATCAGAACCGCTGGCCGGACGCGCAGCAGGTCTACTTCCAGGCGCACCACCTGCAGGCGGGCAATCCGGACTACGCCTACAATCTCGCGGTCGGGCTCGAGCACGTCGGTCAGCCCAAACTGGCGCTCGAATATTATCGGCGCACGCTGCAGTTGGTGACGGCCGGCGGCAGCGCCAACTTCAGCACTACCGCCGTTCAGGAGCGCATAGTCACGCTCGAAAAAACCGTGCGGTAGCGTCAGAAGATGCCGACCGGCGTATCGCGGAAGGTCCCCCGCTAAGTCCAGATGGCTGAACAACGTAAAAAGCTGCGCCTGGGTGAACTGCTCGTCCAGCAGGGATTGCTCTCGGCCGACCAGCTCGGCATCGCGCTCGCCGAGCAGAAACAGAACAACATCCCGCTCGGCCGCCTATTGGTGCGGCTGGGCTTTCTTACCGAGGCCGCGATTCGCGACGTCATGGCGCGCACCGTCGGTCAGGAAGCGATCGATCTGGCGCAGGTGGTCGCCGATTTCGAAGCGCTGAAGCTGGTGCCGCAGGACTTCGCGCGGCGCCACCGCATGCTGCCGATCGCCTATGACGTCGAACAGCGCCTGCTCAGCGTCGCCACCCCCGAGATTTTCAACGTCGTCGCGTTCGACCAGTTGCGCGCGATGCTCGGGCCGAACGTCGAAATCAAGACCCACCTCGCCGGCGAAGCGCAGCTCGAGGATTACATCGACCAGTTCTACGGCCACGAGCTGTCGGTCGACGGCATTCTGCAGGAAATCGCGACCGGCGAAATCGATTACGGCAGCCTGCAGGCCGGCGGCGGCGGCGGCGCCGAATACACCCAGCCGATGGTGCGGCTGGTCAACGCGTTGCTGGTCGACGCCGTCAAGCGCGGCGCCTCCGACATCCATTTCGAGCCGGAATATGCATTCGTGCGCATCCGCTATCGCATCGACGGGGTGCTCGAGACCGTGCGCAGCCTGCACAAGACCTACATGCCGGGCATCACCGTGCGCATCAAGGTGATCAGCGAGATGAACATCGCCGAGACCCGCGCGCCGCAGGACGGGCGCATGTCGCTGACGTTGAACGGCCGGCCGATCGACTTTCGCGTCGCGACGCACCCGACCATCCACGGCGAGAACATCGTGCTGCGGATCCTCGACCGCGAGAAGTCCATTATCAGCATCGACAGGCTGAACCTCGCCAAGCCGACGCTCGCCAAGTTGAACCTGATGCTCGCGCGTCCCGAGGGCATCCTGATCGTGACCGGACCCACCGGCAGCGGCAAGACCACCACGCTGTATTCGCTGCTGGCGCAGGTCAACGACGAGACCGTCAACATCATGACCCTCGAGGACCCGGTCGAATATCCGGTGACGCTGATGCGCCAGACTTCCGTCAACGAAGCGGCGCGCATGGACTTCGCCAACGGCATCCGCTCGATGATGCGCCAGGACCCCGACATCATTCTGGTCGGCGAGATGCGCGACCACGATACCGCGGAAATGGCGTTTCGCGCCGCCATGACCGGGCACCAGGTATTCTCGACGCTGCACACCAACTCCGCGCTCGGCGTGTTCCCGCGCCTCTCCGACATCGGCATTCAGTCCGGCATCATGGCCGGCAACATCATCGGCATCGTCGCGCAGCGGCTGGTGCGCGTGCTGTGCGTGCACTGCAAGGAGCCCTACACGCCGTCTCCCGAGGAGTTGCATATCCTCGGCGCCGCGGCGGAAAAGACCAGCCAGATCTACCGCGCGGTCGGCTGCGTCAGGTGCGGCAACAAAGGCTACAAAGGCCGCTGCGCGGTGATGGAGCTGCTGGTGATGGACAGCGATCTCGACGAGCTGGTGGCACGCCACGCCACCTCGCGGGAACTGCGCGCCGCGGCGATCACCAACGGCTTCCGCCCGCTCGCCGAGGAAGGCCTCGCGCGCGTGCTCGACGGCACCACCAATCTCGCCGAGATCGGGCGCGCGATCGACCTGACCGGCAAGATCGGTTTGCCATGAGAGTTTGAACCATGCCGGTATTCAAGTACAGGGCCATCGACAAAACCGGGCGCACGGCGCGCGGCGCGCTCGATGCAATGAACGAGATCGACCTCGAGCAGCGGCTGCGCCGCATGGGCCTCGACCTGATCACGTTCAGCGAGGGCCGGAAAAGCGGCGGCGGCGGCACGGGCAGCCGGGCCACCAAACGCGACCTGATCTCGTTCTGCTTCGACATGCAGCAGATGACGCGCTCCGGCATCCCGCTGCTCGACGGCCTGCGCGACCTGCGCGATTCCATCGAAAGCCAGCAGTTCCGCGGAGTGCTGACGACGCTGATCGAGGACATGGAAGGCGGCAGCATCCTGTCGCAGGCGGTGGCGAAGCACCCCCTGGTCTTCGACAACGTGTTCGTGAGCCTGATCCGCGCCGGCGAGCAGTCCGGGAAGCTGACCGAGGTGTTCGAAAGCCTCGCGGCGACGCTGCGCTGGCAGGACGAACTCGCCGCGCAGACCAAGCAACTGCTGATGTACCCGGCGGTGGTGCTGGTGGTGGTGCTGGGCGTCATGATGTTCATGCTGACCTACCTCGTGCCGCAGGTGACGATACTGCTGAAATCCATGGGCCTGGTGCTGCCGCCGCAAACCCGCGCGCTGATTTATCTGTCGGATTTGGTCATCGGCTACTGGCCGTTCCTGTTCGGCGCGCCGGTGATCATCGCAATCGCGGTGGCGTCCCTGCTGCGCACGAGCCCGAAAGCTCAATACTGGTGGGATTACACCAAACTGCGCGTGCCGGTGATCGGACCCGTGCTGCAGAAAATCATCCTCTCGCGTTTCACCAATTTCTTCGCGCTGCTGTACGGCGCCGGCATCACCGTGATGGATGCCATCAAGACCTCGGAGAACATCGTCGACAATCGCGTGATTGCGGACGGCCTGATGCGCGCCGGCCAGCAGATCAGCGCCGGCATGAGCCTGACGGAAGCGTTTCGCAATCTCGGCATATTTCCCGCGCTGGTGATCCGCATGATGCGCGTCGGCGAAGCCACCGGCGCGCTCGACACGGCGCTGCTCAACGTCACCTACTTCTACAACCGCGACGTCAAGGACGCGGTCGACAAGGGCATGGCGATGATCGGACCGGCGCTCACCGTGGTGCTCGGCGGCCTGCTGGCGCTGGTCATGTGGGCGGTGCTGGGGCCGGTGTATGGTATTCTGGGAAACCTGAAATTCTGAACCGCAGAACATGAAATTGCCCGCGCTGCCCAAGCTCAATTTCTCGTTCAGCCGTGGCGACACGGCGGATAAACTGCTGGTCGCGGTATCCGCCCGGCAAGTCAGCGCCACGCACTGGCGCGGCGGGCGCTTCACCGGCTGCGACATGTTCACCTACAGCGACGACGGGCTGGTGGCATTCCAGGCCTATCTCGCGAACATCGGCAGGCAACTGCCGGTGCGCATGATAGTGGACGCGGTCGAAGAGGATTACCGCTTCGAATCCCTACCGCACAGCACCGGCAGCGATCGCGCCGAACTGGTGAACCGCAAAATCAAGCAGCATTACCGCAATACGTCGTATTGCAGCGCGCAACTGCGCGGCCGCGACTCCGGCAAGCGGCGCGACGACCAGTATCTCTTCTGCGCGCTCACCAATCCGGAGTTGATCACGGCGTGGGTGCAGGCGGTGACTGCGCGCGGCTTGCCGATGGCCGGGATCTACCTGCTGCCGACGGTCAGCCAGGAACTGGTCGCGCGGCTGGAACTCAAGCAGACCAATCTGCTGCTGGTGTCGACCAACAGCTCGGGCCTGCGCCTGACTTTCCTGCGCGAGCAGACGCTGCGGGTGAGCCGGCTGATACGCATCGACAGCACCTCCCCGCAGGCGTTCAAGAGCTACGCCGAGGAAATCTCGAACACGCGGCTCTACCTGCACGGGCTGCGCATCATGACGCTCGACGAGCACCTGGCGGTGCTGATCGTCGACGTCGACGATACACTGGCCGGGCTGGCCGAAACGCTCGCGCACGACAACCCGAACCTCGAATGCCACCGGCTGGGGCGCGCGGAAATCATCGAGCGCATCGGCATCGCGGGTCCCGCGCTCGACTCATCGGCCGATGCACTGTATCTGCATCTGCTCGGCTCGCACTCACCGGACAGCAATCTCGCGCCGCCCGACGTCACGTTCGGCTACCGCATGCAGGGGGCGCGCCGCGCCACCTATGCGGCGGCCGGCGGCACCGCGCTGGCCCTCGCAGCCTGGTGTGCGTTCACCTGGTATCAGATCATCGATACCGAGGTCGATATCAAGAACGACATCGAAACCGCGGCGGCGCAGGTCGCGCAATTGCAGGCGCAGACCCAGGAAACCGCACGGCAGTTTCCGGCCACGCCGACCACCGCCGAGAACCTGCAGCGCGCGGTCGAGGTCGCGCAAAAAATAAGCGCTTCCACGCGTTCGCCCGAATCGATGATGGCTGTTCTCGGCCAGGCGCTCGATCGCAATCCGGATATCAGGTTGAGAACCTTTGGCTGGAAGTACGGGCGCACCGCTGGCGGGCAGCAGGACCCCGGCAAATCCGCCCCCGCCAAGAGCGGTCCGGCCCTGGCCATCGGCGCACGCCAGCAAAGCGGGCTGGTCACGGGAGAAGTGCGGCCGTTTAGCGGCGACTACCGTGCCGCGAACGAATCCATCTCCCGTTTCGCCGCGGCGTTGTCGGAACAAACGGCGGTGGCGGAGGTCAGAGTCATCAAGACGCCGCTGAATGTCAGCCCGAGTCTCACGCTATCCGGCACCACCGCCGACACCAGCGCGCGCGCCGGCAGGGCTGAATTTGAATTGCTGCTGGTTTTGAAACCAACGACATGAACCCGGAAGTCCTGCGCGCACTGAAGACCCCGCTGATTACGCTCGCCGCGGTGATCGTGATCGGCTTCGGCCTGCAGTACTACATCGATTACGCGCTGACTAAGGCGAAGCGCGAGCTGACGCGGCAACAGGGCAATCTGCGCGGCGCGCGCGCTCAATTGCAGAAAGCCAGGGACGACAACGCCACCATCGCGAAATATCTGAACCGCTACCAGAACCTGCAACGGGTCGGCTTGATCGGCGATGAACAGCGCATCAACTGGCTCGACGCATTGCGCTTCGCCAATCAGCAGGGGCGTCTGTTCGGCGTCAGCTACCAGATCGGCTCGCAACAGCCTTATCCGTTTGCGGGCGACTTCGATCCGGGTCAGTTGACATTGCATCAGTCGGTGATGAAGGTCACCGTCAGGCTGCTGCACGAGGGCGATCTGATGCCGTTTCTCGGCACGCTCACCGAGCAGCGCGTCGGCGTGTTCTCGGTCGACCAGTGCACGATGGAACGCATTGATACCGGCGGCAGCGCCCGCAACCGCTTCAACGTGCGTGCCGATTGTGAGCTCGCGTGGATCACGCTGCGGCCGCCGGCCGCCGCGGGAGACAAGAAATCGTGACCGCGCGACTGTTGGCATTGCTCATGCTGATGGCAGGCGCGGGCACGGCTGCCGGCGCCGAAATCGGCCGCCTGTTTTTCACGCCGGCGCAGCGCGCCGCGCTCGACGGTTTTCGCAAACTGAACGTCCAGAGCGCAGCCATCGTCGAGGATGACCGCGACAAGGACCTGGTGATCGCCCCCCCGACCCAGGGGCCGGAGCGCATGAGCGTCGGCGGCGTGGTCCGGCGCAGCGATGGCAAGAATACGACCTGGGTCAACAACCGCGCAGTCGCCGCGGGGCAGGCGGGCGGCGTCAAGGCCGCGCCCGGCAAGAACGACAATCGCGTGAAGCTCACCGATCCGCAAAGCGGCCGCAGCTTCGAGCTCAAGGTCGGCCAAACGGTGGACGTAACCAGCGGCACGATCGAAGAAGGTTACGCGCGCCGCGCAGTGCCCAAGCCCGTGCCCGCGGCCGAGCCCGAGCTCGCCGACAAACCCGCCGCCGCGGGCGCCACCACGCCGAAGCCGCAAGCCGCAACGCCGCCATCGCGGCGCGCGCCCGGTTCGCAGGAGCGGGGCGAGCGGGTGCAGCCGGCGCAAAATGAAGAGGGCCCTGCGGCCGGGCGGGAGCGGCCGGCGCAAGCTGAGCAGGGCCCTGCGAAGTGATCCGCTTGAACGCTATCAGCGTTTCCACGCTCGATCATTTACATCGCAGGCGCTATCCGTCGCGGCGCAGCGAGCGCGGGCAGGCATTGATGCTCCTGCTGGTGTTGCTGGGTATGGCGGCCAGCGTGTTCGTCTTCAGCACCACGAGCAATATGTCAACCTATGTGTCAGCCACCGCCGAGCGCATCGACAATGACGCGCTGGCGCAGGCCAAGGCGGCGTTGATAAGGTACGTCACCATCACCAATCTCAGCACGACTCGTCCCGGCGCCTTTCCCTGTCCGGATACCGACAACAACGGCACCGCCAATCTTTATTCGGGGACGAATTGTCCAGGCTATGTTACGGGCAGCGATGTTTATGTCGGAAGGCTGCCATGGCAGACGCTCGGCTTGCCGGATCTGCGTGACAGCAGCGGGGAGCGTTTGTGGTATGCAGTTTCCCGTGATTTCGCCAGGAACCCTACGTGTTTGCCCAATTGCCCCGATCTGACGAGTAACACGCAGGGCCAGCTTATGGTTAACGGCCGAACGGTGGTTGCGATTATTTTTGCCCCCGGCAGGACGCAAGGCTCTCAGGTGAGAGACATCGCAAACGAGAATACGGCATCGAACTATCTCGATGGTGAAAATGCGGACGGCGATGCAACGTTTTCCAACGCGGTGGCTTCTGCTACTTTCAACGACCGCCTCCTGACCATCGTCAACCCGGATATCATGCCGGAGGTCGAGCAATACGTCGCGCAAGCGATGAAGACGATCCTGATGCAGTACAAGGCCGCCACCAACGTCTATCCCTGGGCCGATCTGTCCGACGGCAATAGCAACGCCAGCGGAATCAGTTACTATAATCATTGGCGCTTTCCGTGCGGCACCGCTCTGCCGTGGAACTGGGGCAGGACCACGTCGCCAATAACGCCGGTCTTGCCCGAGTGGCTGACGAACGGGTGCAACTCTCCTGTGACCGGTTGGACAAGCGTGATCTATTACGCCGTCGCGAAGAACGAGCTCGACAGCGGTGGGTCCAGTTGTACAACTTGCACCAACCTCTCGCCACCCAAACTCAGCGTGGACGGCGTTGACAAGGAAGTGGTACTCATCACTCCAGGCGGCTATACGGGCTCCCCGACGCGCAGTTGGTCTAACAGCACCTTTACTACCATCTCGGGTTATTTCGAGGACAGCGAAAACAGTAACAACAACGACACCTTTGTCACGCCTACCGCGAAGACCTACAATCGTGACCGCATCTTCACGATCCCGTAACGGGCACCGGCCGCGCGCCGCGGCAGGGTTCAGCCTGGTCGAACTCGCGATCGGGATCGCGATCATGACTCTGCTGCTGGGCAGCCTGATGGTGCCGCTGCAGACTCAGATCGAGAGCCGCAAGGTCACGGAGACGCAGAAAATCCTCGACAACGCGCGCGAGGCGCTGATGGGCTACGCCGCCGCCTATGGTTATTTCCCGTGTCCGGCAGACTACGGCGACGACGGGGGCTTCGCCAGCGGCGGGGCGGAGACGACGCACACTGTCGCCTCGGGGGACTGTCTAAGTTCGGGTGCAGGCAGGGTGGATGGCGGAGGGGCAACCGGGGGAGCACTCGGCGTTTACATCGGCTACCTGCCTGCGGCCACTTTGGGTTTCACGCCCGTCGATGCGAGTGGTTATGCAGTGGATGCCTGGGGGGGCACGGGCACGCAGAATCGCATCCGCTATGCGGTTTCGTCCACGACCGTCAATGGCATCACATTACCGTTCACGCGCACCAATGGCATGAGGACCGCTCTTATGTCGAGCATTCTGAGCACGAACCTGCTGAGCGTCTGCAATACCGCAACGGGAGCAACCAATATCGCTTGCGCGTCGGCGGCAACAACTCTCACCGCCAACGCGATCGCGGTGGTCTGGTCGCTCGGGGCCAACGCCACCACTACCGGCGGCACCAGCACGGATGAAGCTAAGAATGTGCAAACGCGCGCCAGCGCCAACCGCGTTTTCGTCATGCGCGACAAGTCGAACGTTACCGCGACGGAATTCGACGACATGGTGGTATGGATTTCCAACCCCATCCTGTTCAGCCGGCTCCTCGCCGCCGGCCAGCTTCCCTGATCAGCCGCTGCCGCTGCGCGCCAGTTCTAAACACACCCGAAGGCGCGATAAATCCGTGCCCTACGATAATGGCGTTGGGCGCAGCGGTAGGGCGCAGCTTCAGCGCGCCGAACGCTCTCAAGCGCGCTGTTGGGGAAGGCTCCGAGGGGCGCCTGTCATAGCTGTGGTTCGTATGGGTGGTGGGCAGTGTCCCCGATTGTTATTGAATCCGGCCGGCGGCATCAGGAAATTCAGGTAATTCCGGCTGAATTGGCGCTTCGGCGTTCCTGGTTAGTGCCGCTAGTTCGGCAAACGGATCAGTTTCCTCGCGCGGTATCCTCGCCCGTTTTGCTATTTGTCTTACGAGTTCTTCAGCAGTGTAATAGCGCCCTCTTCGTTCACCTTTAGGGGCGAGTAAACCGGTGTCCACTAAACGCTTCAAGTCTAGCTTCGCTACCTGATTTGTAATATCAGCCTGTTTTCTATAGGTCGGATTTCTTACCTGTAGCCCAAGAGCGGCATCAGCCACGGCGTAAATCATGCGTTCCGGCATTTTTCGTCTTTTTATTTCAACCTCTATTTCGGCCCACATTCTCGACATTTCGCTGAGACGCCGGAGAAGGGTTCTTGCTTGTCGGTAGTGCGCTACAAGGCAAAAGCGAACCCATGGAAGCGGATCGCGTTCCGGGCGCCAATGCCCTTGCCCAACTTCGCGAAGAACGTTGTAATAATCTTGAGAGTTGCGCCCAACATATTCCTCAATGCTGGAAAAAACGGGGGATAAAATTCCGTCTCTGGAGAGAACCATTGTTTGAAGCGCCCTTGCCATGCGCCCGTTCCCATCTCTGAACGGGTGAATCATGGCCAGATTAAGATGCGCCATTGCCGCCCGCACGATTACCGGCAGATCGCTTTTCGCGTTCAAGCATGCTATTAATTCGTCCACCAGCGATGAAACGATTTCCGCTGACGGCCCTTCATATTCCGTTTTCCCGGTAGCAGTGTTCGTGACATAAATAGGCCCAGGCCTTATCCTGCCAGGGTCTCTAGTGAGGTCATACTTCATCATCATGTAATGAAGGCTCAAAAGAGTGCCCCTGTTGTGGGCATATTTGTCCGGGTCTTTCGATAACTGGATGATGTAATCCATGGCTTCGCGGTAACCCATCACAGCCTGCCAGTCTTCATCCATTGGTTTAGCCGGGATTTCCCTGTCTACTGCCGCCACGGCGTCATCCAGGGTTACATTGATGCCCTCTATCGTATTTGATCCTTGAATTGCTCTAGCGAGACTTAGCCTGGCTAACAGGCCAGTCCAGCGGTGCAGAGAATCGCTAGTTGCAAAGCGCAATTTTTCCCGTAATTGGTCGATCCATACAATCACTTGTGTGTAATCTTCCGGGAGGCGATCTACTGTAAATATCATATCGAAATACCATTACAAAAGATATTATATTATCTATATTAAAGATATCTAAATATCGTGTCAATGGGTATTTCGATACGTGGGTATTTCGATACGTGGGTATTTCGATACGTAATCGTGATCGCCTGATCGTTTCACTCGCCTATCGGCACAAGGCGTGCTACGTCAAGTTTTTCGGAAGTCCCGGCTGCTCATGCTGATGGTGGAAGAATACGAAGCCGGAAAGCATGCGGTACCTCTCCCGGATCCGGTGGCCGCGATCCGCTTCGCTGTCGAGCCGCTCGGATTAGCAACGGCAGACTTGCAAAACGTGCTCGGCTCCGGCCAGCGCGTTCATGATATTTTGCGCAAAAAACGACGCTTGACTCTCGCGCAAATCCGTACCTTGAATCAGAAATTCCGGGTGCCCGCGGAAGTGTTGATCAGGGATTACCCACTCGCTCACCCGAAGCGGTGACCCGCGCCAGCTCGAAGCAAACGCGCCCAGCCGTGTTGCCCGCCCGCGTGAACCGGATGTGCATTGTATGCGAGCAGATTGCAATGTATAATGCCCGCGATGTATACACGGCATCTGCCGCTGCCGCAAAAGTCGTTCTTCCTTTTCGGTCCGCGCGGCACCGGCAAGACCACCTGGCTCAAGCAACAGCTCCCGCGGGCGCGCTGGTTCGATCTGCTGCGGGCGGACGAATATCTGCCGCTGTTGCGCGATCCTGCGCGTTTTCGCAAGAGCGTCGAGGCCCTCCCCGCGGGTTGCTGGGTGGTGGTGGACGAGGTGCAGAAGCTGCCGCGGCTGCTGGATGAAGTGCAGGTCCTGATCTCCGCGCATCCGGGGCGTCATCGCTTCGCGCTCAGCGGATCGAGCGCGCGTAAGCTCAAGCGCCTCGATGCGAATCTTCTCGCCGGGCGCGTCATCCGCCGGCAGTTCTTTCCTCTCACCGCGGCCGAAGCGGGCTTCAAGATGGCACCGGAACGGCTGCTGCGCTACGGCTGCCTGCCCGACGTTGTCACGCAGCCGGAGCATGCGGTGGACATCCTGGAGGCCTACGTCTCCACCTATCTGCGCGAGGAGATCCAGCAGGAGGCGCTCGCGAGGAACCTCGATTCATTCGCGCGCTTTCTCGAGATCGCCGCGATCATGAACGGCCAGATGGTCAACACGACAGGAATCGCGCGCGATGCCGCCGTCGCGCGCCCCACGGTACAGCGATTTTTCGAGACGCTGATCGACACCTTGGTCGGCGTCTGGGTGCGCCCCTGGCAACCCCGGCTCAAGGTGCGGGAAGCTGCCCACCCCAAGTTTTATTTCTTCGACCCGGGCGTAGTCAGGGCGCTCACGGGCCGCGTGCGCGATCCGCTCGCGCCGGAGGAGCGCGGCGCTTTGCTCGAAACGCTCGTGCTGCACGAGCTGCGCTCGTGCATGTCGATTGCCAACACGGGGGGCGAGATCCGCTATTGGCGCACGCCCGCTGGCGTCGAAGTGGACTTCGTCTGGACGCGCGGCAGACGGACGTTCGGATTCGAGGTGAAATCGGGCAGCACTTGGCGCTCGCAGCAATCAAAAGCCCTGAAAGAACTGGTGGCGGCGGGCTCGCTCCAGCGCGCCTACGGCATCTATCTGGGCCGCGACATCCTCAGGGACGGTCCGGTCGAAATCCTCCCGCTGGCCGAATTCCAGCGCAAATTGAGTGCGGGGAAAATCCTCGTCGCTTGATTTTCCGGTGCGCAAGCGCACCCTACGTCGTCCGCGCGAGCTCGAAACACACCCGGCCGTCGCGGTTGCTCATCAGCGTGAGCTGGTAACCGAGCTGTTGCGCCTGCTTCGCCGCCTGGTACAGGCCGATGCCCAGCCCGTTCTGCGAAGGCACCGGCGCGGTAAACAGGCGCGCGGTAACCGCTTGCGGGACTGCCTTGCCGGTATCGCAAATCGCGAGTCTGCCGCCGCCGGCGGGCTCGAATGAGACGCTGATGCGCAAGCCCGCGTGCTGCTGCGCCTTGGCGAGCGCGTTTTGCAGCAAATTCTCGGCCACGCTGTCGAAGAGCTCGCCCGGCACGCTCAGTCCCGCCATGGCGCCGGCGCCCGCAAACGTGATTTCAGTGTTTGCATAACGCTGCTTGAGACTCTCCCACCATGCGCTGGCGCCGGTTTGTGCCGGGGATGCCGGCCATGCCGCGGTCAGCTTTTCGAGCGTCGTTGCCAGCCGCTGCGTGATTTGCGGCAGTTGCCGCTGGATCAACTGCAGCGCCGCGGCTTGGTCGTCACTGCTCTCGGCCGCCGCGCACAACGAGCGCAGCGCCTGCAGCAGGTTTTTTACGTCGTGCGTGAGCCGCGCGCCGGTTTCATAGATCGCCTGGGTGTAGGCGTTGTGACGCTGGGTCTCTTCGCGCCGCTTGGCTTCATAGAAATGCCCGAGCATCTGCGTCAGCAGCTTCAGATGCAGCAGCAGCGACGGGCTCAACGGCCATTTCGTGTGATACGTCAGCGTCAGGTCCTGATGCGTATAGGCGGCATTAAAGCGCGAGCGGGCGCCGATCTCACCGCTGCCGTGCTGCGCCTGCCACGCCACGCCCGCCATCCACGGCAACTCGCACAGACCCTGCAGCGCGTAGCCCAGAAAGCGCGCCGGCTCGCGCTCGCGTTCGGCAAGATCGGCGAGGTCCTTGACCCAGCGCTCGAACGGCAGCCCGAGGCTCATCAGGTAACGCGACATCACGTGCCCGATGCCCATGAAGCCGCTGTGCGGATTCCACAGCCAGCTCAGCATGACCAGCACTACTGCCATCACGAACAGGCTTTGCGCCAGCGCCAGCGCGTAGTTGCCATGACTGACCTGCTTGACCACAAAACTGCCGAGCACCAGCACCATTACCAGCAGGAACAGCATCAGGCTGTAAATGAAATCCACTGACGACGGTGCGGATCTGCTGCCTTCGGGAATCGGTATGAAGACGATCGCAATGGGGAGTAACTGCATAACGTACTGCACCATCAGCACCAGTGCCGGATCGAAGACCTGATCGGCGAAGAGATGCGGCACCACCCACACCAGCAGCAGCGACAGCAGATACAACGCGGCTAGCATTGCGACCAGCCGCAGCCGCGGCTGCTGACTGCCCAGCAGATTGCCGCCGATCACGGCGACCAGCACCGCCAGCCACGCCGCCATCAGCCACCAGTTGTTCCAGCCGAAGAACAACAACCCGACCAACACGACCAGCAAGGCTTCGCGCGGCTCAAGGACGCGCTCGCCGCGCCGCGCCGACTGCCACAGGATGAAAAGCCCCAGGTGCGCGAGCAGGATCGCGCGCGCCGGCCACTCCTCGATGCCCCATGCCAGCGCATAGTGCAAAGCGAACAGCATCGCCCCCAGCCACCAGTGCGGAGGGGACTGGATCAGACGCTGCTGCAAGTTGAGTGTGGTTACGCTCACCGGCGTTGCCTCATCGCCGCGTTTGGCGCTGGCGTGGATTTGGTTATACTGGACCGCTCGGACACGCCACGATTATCCCATGCGCCACCGGCAAATTGCGACCATCGCCCGCTTTACGCTGCTCGAGGCCTTGCGCACGCGCCTCGCGTGGCTTTATGTCATCGTGCTGGCGCTGATCCTGCTGACCTCGTACTTCATCCAGCAGCTCGCGATCACCGAAAGTGCACGCCTGCAAGTCGGGTTTGCCGCCGCCGCGGCGCGGCTGGCGACGGTCTTCGTGCTGAGCCTGCACATCCTGTCCAGCATGGTGCGCGAGTTCAACGACAAAGGACTCGAACTCACGCTGTCGTTCGATTTGCGGCGCTCCCACTATATTCTCGGCCGGCTGGGCGGCTACACCCTGATCGCGCTGCTGTTTGCGCTGCTCGCGACTCTGCCGCAACTGTTGCTCGCGCCGCCGCAGGCCGCGCTGCAATGGGGATTGTCGCTCGCGCTCGAACTCGCAATCGTCACCGCGCTGAGCGTGTTCTGCATCGTGACTTTCACGCAATTGATGCCGGCGGCGAGCTTCGTGTGCGGGTTTTATCTGCTGGCGCGCGCGTTGGCCGCGATTCGGCTGATCAACGAATCGCCGCTGGTCGGCGGCGAAGAGTTATCGCACCGCGTGATCACGCTGCTCATCGACGCGCTGGCACTGGTGCTACCCGCGCTCGACCGCTACGCCCAGAGCGCGTGGCTCGCCGACAGCGCCCCCGCCTGGGCCGCGCTCGGCGCCAACGCCGTGCAGGGAGCGATTTATGTCGCGCTACTCGGCGCTGCGGCAATGTTCGACTTCTACCGCCGCAATCTGTAATGACTGGTGAGCGCTCACTCACGGATGTGCCGCGCAGTGTATGGTTCGCGCTGTTCGTTGCGCTAATCCTGCAAGTCGCGTGGCAAACCGCGCAGCCCCGGCCAGTGGCAAGCGCTGCGGCGCTCACCGCACCGCCGCCGCTAGCGGCGCTACGCGTTGCGAGCATCGGCGAGCCAGCCGTGCTGGCGCAGTTGACGACGCTGTATCTGCAGGCGTTCGACAACCAGCCCGGCATCAGCATCCCGTTTCGTGAACTCGACTACGCGCGGGTCGTGCAGTGGCTGACCACGATCCTGAAACTTGATCCAGTCGGCCAGTACCCGCTGCTGCTGGCGGCGCAGGTTTATGGGCAGGTTTCAGATCTTGCGCGCGAGCGCGTGATGCTGACGTTTGTGCATGAGCAGTTCATGCAGGACCCGAACCGCCGCTGGCGCTGGCTCGCGCACGCGGCCATCATGGCCAAACACCGCCTGCATGATGCCCCGCTCGCGTTGAACTATGCGCGGGATATCACCCGCCTCGCGCCGGCTGCACCAAGCTGGGCACGCCAGATGCACATTTTCATACTCGAGGATATCGGCGAGCTGGCGAGCGCGAAAATCCTGCTCGGGGGGCTCCTCGCAAGCGGGGAAATCAGGGACGAGCACGAATTGCGGTTTCTTACGGAACGTCTGGAAAGTATGAGTAATGCTGAAAAATCGTCACTATCGTCGAGAAAGTGACAAAAATCACGGTTTATAGTTGTTAATTTTCAATGGAAGATTGGTTATTTTTCATGTAAATATGAAATAATAAACAATAACTAATTGTTTTAAAAACATAATTTACTATGTCTTCCCGTCGCATACGGCATGGCAGATTTCTGAACCCAAGCTCGTCGCCCCGGCGAAGGCCGGGGCCCAGGATCATAAATCAAATAAAATCAATGCCTTGATTTATTAAGGCGCTCCGGTTAAGAGCTGCTGGTCTGAAGAAAAGCGGGGTTATTGACGCCCTTTGGCAACCTTATGGTTAATTGGCATGGAACTTGCGGCTAGAGCAGACCCACTGATTACCAAAGGGAGAGCAATAATGCGTAAGCAAACCGGTTTTACCCTGATCGAGATCGCGATCGTGCTCGTGATCGTCGGCCTGCTGCTCGGCGGAGTGTTGAAGGGCCAGGAACTGATCCAGAGCGCGCGGGTGCGCAACCTCGCCTCGACGGGCGACGGCATCAAGGCAGCGTTCTTCGGCTTTCAGGATCGTTTCCGCGCACTGCCCGGTGATTACTCGGGTGCGCAGGCCGTAGCCAACATCGCCGGCATGGCTGCGAACGCCGGCTGCACCGGCGCCGTCAACGGCGGCGGCGACGGCAACGGCCAGATCGCGCTGGCGGGTGAATCGATTATCGCCTGGGAACATCTGTCGCGGGCAGGCTTCATCACCGGATCTTATATCTGCGCGGGTGCCGCGGCTGCCGCAACGAATACGCCGACCAATGTTTACAATTCCTTCGTCCAGCTCGTTAATGATGGCGTCTACGGCATAGCGAGCGCCGGAACCGTACGTCACAACTTGAAGAGCGGCTCCTCGATTCCGTCGGCAGTCATCACCGAGCTCGACCGCAAGATCGACGACGGGCTGCCCTATACCGGCAGCTTCCAGTTCTCGGTCTTCGACGGCGGAGGTGGAGCGCCGGCTGAAAATGCCGCCACAGCCTGCACCACTGGCACTACCACCACCGGCACCTGGAACGGTGGCAACGGCGCCACCAACTGCGGCGGCGCCACTCTGCTTTAACCGCAGTTTGGCAGCACGGTTTCAAAGCTGCGTCAAGCAAGCCCGAAAGAGCCCGCTCACGCGGGCTTTTTTGTTCGTGGTTAGGGATGCGGAACAGCGGGCATTCCAGACCTGGCCCGCTCTATCATTCGTTTCACTTGAGAATTTGACTTGATGGCATGCAGCATCCACGATGCGGATGCTGATGGGCCGGCAATCGTTTGACTTACTTCGTTGGTTAGTTCAGAGTTTGCAGAGGGAAAAGAACACTGATTTGGAAGATTACTAGACACAGCCCGTCTTGTCACAGAGTCAACCCATGCGTCTGAATTCAATCGATCGAACCCGGATTCTCGCCGCGGCCACTGAGCAGTTCGGGCCGGGTGAAGCGGTACCAGCCAGCCTGAAACCGAAAACCTGTAACTCGTCGATCGTGGTTCGCAAAAACAAGAAACCCACCGCAGCGGGTGTTTTTCCGATCACGTCTGGAGTTTGGAAGAGATTGCGAAGCTGGCGGAATAATTATGCGGCCTCTTTCCAATTTCCGGCCCGCTTTTCAAATTTAAGCTTTTGTTTCCCGTCCTGATCTTGGCTATTTAACCGCTCGATCAATTCCATAATCTTTACATTACCATCAATCTTTTCTAGATATATTAGCCTCACAAGACGGTCGCTTGCTCTTGGCATATGGCCACGGCGTTCCCACAAAGATACGTTTTGCTCAGAGGTTCCAACTAAACTTCCAAGGGCTGCTTGAGATAGACCCAATTCCTTGCGAAGAAACCGCAACTCCGCTCCTGTCAGCTTAGGTTTGTGTGCAAGCGTAAGACCTATCAATTCGTGCAATCCTTGCACGTCTTGAATTGCTACGCCTTTACCGTATGGAGTTTTATGTACTTTATAGCCATTTCCCAGCCATACATTTTGTAGTCCACTTTCCGTATAGTGATACATAGTCTGCACCTTTAATGCATTACGGTAATTACAATCACCATTTCGTCTGGCGCATTTCCGCGAAGCGCAGATGCGACTTTGACGCGATCACCGGCTATTACTAATTCCAGCGTGCATTTCCAGTTACCATGTATATCCTGATGGGCGTTCTCGACCACACGACCTTTTTGAAGGACCTGCAATACCTGCGTAAAAAGTATTCGCCTTTGCCGCATTCGTGTTTTCGCATGTGGCATGAGGATTACTTTGGAAGAGTCGCGTGCGACCTCGCTAATTCTGCGTGACAGTGATGCATTGCTCATTCCGAAAGGAACGATCTTGGCCTTCATACCCATAAATGTTATGGGTTCACGCCGATAAACGCAAGTGGTTTATTTACGGGCGTTAATACAAGCTGTTACCTCAGAGAAAAAACAATTCGGCAGGAATCCATAGCGCGTTACTCAATTTCCGCCAATGAATAGCTGGTGCTGCGTCCGCGCGCGGGGTCTTTGACCAGTATGGCCCGCGCGACCAAATCTTCGATATCACGCAACGCCGTATCCTGCGAGCATTGGGCGAGCTTCGCCCATTTCGAAGAAGTGAGCTTGCCTTCAAAGCCGTTGAGCAGACGGTTGATCACAAGGCGCTGCCGCTGATTGATGGATAGTTCTCTATGCATTTCCCAAAAGCGCGCCTTCATCATAACAGTAGCGAGGATGTTCTCCGCGTCGTTGAATGCGTGTTCAAGACAGCCCAGGAACCATTCCAGCCACGGCGTGATGTCGAGGCCGCCCTTCTGGGTGGCTTCGAGAATGTCGTAGTAAGCCTTCCGCTCTGCGCGGATTTGCGCGGACATGCTGTAGAAGCGCTGAGCATTTTTCTCTGCACGCGCCAGCGTGAGATCGGCGATGGCGCGGGCGATCCGGCCGTTGCCGTCGCCGAACGGGTGGATGGTTACGAACCAAAGATGAGCGACGCCAGCCTTCAGAACCAATGCGGCGGGGTCTTCAACTTTGTTGAACCAGTCCAGAAAACCCTGCATCTCTGCGTCCAGGCGGTCCGCGGCGGGCGCCTGGTGATGGACTCGCTCTCGACCAATCGGGCCGGAAACGACCTGCATCGGACCGGTCATGTCGTCTCGCCATGCTCCAACCTTGATCTTAGTCATGCCACTGCGTCCGGTTGGGAACAGGGAGGCATGCCAGCCGAACAGTCGTTCGACACTCAGAGGTTCGGTAAATTTCTGGGTGGCGTCGAGCATCATTTCGACGACCCCTTCGACGTTGCGATCGGCAGGTGTCAGTGCGCCTATGTCCATGCCTAATCGGCGCGCAATCGAGGATCGGACCTGATTCCTGTCCAGGACCTCACCTTCGATCTCGCTCGATTTAATGACATCTACGGTAAGGGTCTCAAGCGTGGCTTCGGCGCGTAACTTAAAGCCGAGCGCTTCCATCCGGCCGATGAGCCGTCCCTGCCGGTGATGCACTGAATAGAGCTTTTCCGTCAGCCGTTCCTGGTTCCATCGGAATTCGGGCCAAGCTTTTAGTTCGTGAATATAGGCCACCATAATCTCCGCATTTTATGCGGCGATTATGGATGTTATTCGCCGCAAGAGCAATAACAATCTACGCACAATATGCGGTGATTAAGATGGGTTATCTCCGCAAGACCGTGAATCGTGCAGTGATTTGACTTGGTTCAGTAGTTAGTTCAGAATTTGCTGATGATTAAGTTAAACATACATGAAGCAAAAACCCATCTGTCGCGTTATCTCGCGCGCCTGAAAGCGGGTGAAACGCTGATCATCTGCAAGCGCAACACTCCGATCGCGGAAGTGCGTGCGCTGCCCGCGCCCTCCAAGAAACCCCGGCCGATAGGGCTTGCGAAAGGCATGGTGCAGATTCATCCGAGTTTTTTCGATCCGCTTCCGGATGACATCATTGCCGCGTTCGAGGGACGCGGTGAATGAGGTTATTGCTCGACACCTGCACCTTTCTGTGGATGGTAAGCAACAAGGCACAACTCTCGGAGGCGTGCCGGGTACACCTTGTTGACCCAGCGAACGAAGTGTTTCTCAGCCCAGTGTCGGAATGGGAAATTTGCGCCAAGCACAAGCTCGGGCAGCTGACCTTGAGCGAACCACCGGGGCAGTTTTTACCAAAGTACCGGGCAATGCACGGCATTTCCGAGCTTGCGCTGGATGAATTGTCAGTTCTTCAGGTGCCTCGTCTTCCGGAAATTCACAAGGACCCTTTCGACCGTATGCTGATCTGCCAGGCCATCGCTCACGGCATGGCCATCCTGACACCCGATCGCTTGATTACCCAATACCCCGTACGCACGATCTGGTAAATAACGGTTGGGTCGTGGTTCGTTGCCCGTGGGTCGAAACACCAATCACCAGTCACGAACAACGTAATTAGCCCTGCATCAGTTTCATCTCGGCGGCGGCACAATCCTGCTCCGAGCCCAGCAACACCAGCACGTCGCCCGTTTCGATCCTGAAATCCGGCTGCGGCGCCTGCGCGTGCACGTGACGGCGCCGCACCGCCTTGACCTCCACGTCATAGCGCGCGAGCGCGAGTTCTTCCAGCGTCCTGCCGATCGCCGCCGCGCCGGGAGTGATCAGCACTGAATGCCGCAACTTCTGCGCTTGGTGCGCAGCGTCTTCGGCGGCGTCGGTCGCGCCGTGAAAATAACCGCGCAGCAGGCTGTAGCGCTCCGCGCGCGCGTCGCGAATGCGCCTGAGCACGCGGTTAAACGGCACGCCGAGTAGCACTAGCGCATGCCCCGCGAGCATCAGGCTGCCTTCCATGATGTCCGCCACCACCGCGCCCGCGCCCGCATCCCGCAGACGGTCGAGATCGGTATCGTCGACAGTTCGCACCACCACCGGCAATCCCGGCCGCAGGTCACGCACCTGCCCGAGTATGCGCAACGCGAGCGGGCTGTCGGCGATCGAGATCACCAGCGCCCGCGCCCGCAGCAGGCCTGCCGCGACCAGCACCTCGCGCCGCGCGGCGTCACCGTAGACGACGTGCTCGCCCGCAGCCGCGGCCTCCTTGACGCGCTTCGGGTCGACGTCGAGCGCGATAAAACCGATGCCCTCCTGATCGAGCAGGCGCGCCAGATTCTGGCCGCTGCGCCCGTAACCGCATACCACCACGTGCTGATCCACCGCCATCGATTGCACCGCAACGTTGTGCACTTCCATCGCGCGCGCGAGCCAGTCCGCGCCGCTCACATGCCGCACGATCTTCTCGCTGCGCTCGATGATGAATGGCGCGGCCAGCATCGACAACACCATCGCCGCGAGCGCGGTCTGCAGCACCGCCTCCGGCACCAGGTTGAACGGTGCGGCCAGCGACAGCAGCACAAAGCCGAACTCGCCGCCCTGCGCCAGATCCAGGCCGGTGCGCGCCGCGGCGCCGGTATCGCTGCCGAACAGGCGGCTCAAGCCGCCGATCAGCAAAGCCTTGAACACGATCAGCGCGAGCAACGCGAGCGCGACCCACTGCACGTTCCCGAGCACCAGCGCGACGTTGAGTTGCATGCCGACGGTGACGAAAAACAACCCGAGCAGCACGTCGCGAAACGGTTTGATGTCGGCTTCGACCTGATAGCGGAACTCGGTTTCCGAAATCAGCATGCCGGCGACGAATGCGCCGAGCGCGAGCGACAAGCCGGCGAACCCGGTCACGTACGCAAGCCCGAGCGTAATCAACAACACATTCAGCACGAACAGCTCGGACGATTTCTGCCTCGCGACCAGGTGAAACCAGGCGCGCATCGGGCGCTGTCCGAAGTAGAGCAGTATCGACAGCACCACGGCGGCCTTGAGCGTAGCGAGCATCAACTCCGTCCCCAGGTCGGCCGGATGCCGCGCCAGCGCCGGGATCAGGATCAGCAGCGGCACCACCGCCAGATCCTGGAACAGCAGCACGCCGATCACCTGCCGGCCGTGCAGCGTGTTGAGCTCGAGCTTGTCCGCCAGCATCTTGCTGACGATCGCGGTCGATGACATCGCGATCGCGCCGCCCAGCACCACGCCCGCGCGCCAGTCCGCGCCGGCCGCGAGCGCCGCCGCGACGACGATGGCGAGCGTCAACGCGACCTGCATTGCGCCCAGCCCGAACACGATGCGGCGCATCGTGGCGAGCCTCGCCAGGCTGAACTCGAGCCCGATGCTGAACATCAGGAACACCACGCCGAACTCCGCCAGGCCGCGCGTGCCCCCGGTGTCCGGAATCAGTCCGAAACCGCGGGGCCCAATCGCAACTCCCACCAGCAGATAGCCGATCAGCGCCGGCAGCTTGAGCAGGCGGAACACGATCACCACCAGCACCGCGGCGAGCAGCAGGATCAACACGAGTTGCAGCGAATTTTCCATTTCAATTCAGAAAAAACTCCCTCCCCTCTCCAGAATAATGCCCTATCGCCGCCGATTTGCAAGGCCACGGTGACGGGGAAGCAACGGACTTTGCTATACTGCTCACGCCATGACAGCCGCCGACAACAAAGCGCCGCAGTCCGCGGGCGGAAACGTTCTCGAGCTCGCGCGCGATGTGCTCGAAATCGAAGCGGCGGCGATCATCGGGCTGATCGCCCGGCTCGACCAGAATTTCCCGCGCGCGGTCGAGCTGATCCTCGCCTGCCGCGGCCGCGTTACGGTGAGCGGCATCGGCAAATCCGGCCACATCGCCCGCAAAATCGCCTCGACCATGTCGAGCACCGGCACGCCCGCCTATTTCGTGCATCCCGCCGAAGCGAGCCACGGGGATCTCGGCATGGTCACGCGCGACGACGTATTCATCGCGCTGTCGAACTCGGGCGAAAGCGCCGAGCTCCTGGCGATCGTGCCGCTGATCAAGCGCCAGGGCGCGAAACTCATTTCGCTCACTGGAAATCCCGAGTCGAGCCTGGCGCGCGAGGCCGACGCGCATCTTTACGCCGGCGCGGAAAAGGAAGCCTGCCCGCTCAACCTCGCGCCCACCGCGAGCACGACCGCGGCCCTCGCGCTGGGCGACGCGCTGGCGCTGGCGCTGATGCAGGCCAAGGGCTTCAGCCGCGACGAGTTCGCGCGCTCGCATCCGGGCGGCGCGCTCGGGCGCAGATTGCTGACCCACGTGCGCGACGTAATGCGCTCCGGCAGTGATGCGCCGCGCATTCCCGACACCGCGACGCTATCGGATGCGATTCTCGAAATGTCGCGCGGGCGCATGGGCATCACCGCCATCCTCGATAGCGAGGAGCGCGTGCTCGGGATATTTACCGACGGCGACCTGCGCCGCACCCTGCAGAAAGGCGTCGACCTGCATGCCACGCCGATCGCGAGCGTGATGACGCGCGGGCCGCGCACCATCGGCCCCGACAAGCTCGCCGTCGAGGCGGTGCAGATCATGGAGCAGCACAAAGTCAACCAGCTGCTGGTGGTCGATGGCGAGCGGCGCCTGATCGGAGCGCTCAACATGCACGATCTCTTCAGAGCCAAGGTCATCTAGCCGATCGATGCAAGCCATCTACGCCAAAGCCCGCGCCATTCGTCTCGCGATCTTCGACGTCGACGGCGTGCTGACCGACGGCTCGCTGTTCCTGAGCGACAGCGGCGAGGAAATCAAGGCTTACAATTCCCACGACGGTCACGGCCTGAGGATGCTGCGCGAAAGCGGCGTCGAGCTCGCCATCATCACCGGCCGCACCTCCCGCAGCGTCGAGCTGCGCGCGAGGAACCTGGGAATCGAATCGGTGTACCAAGGCGCGGCCGATAAAGCACGCGCCTACGCCGAGTTGCTGGCGGCACGCCAGCTCACCGCGGTTGCCACCGCCTACATGGGGGATGACGTGGTCGATCTACCGGTCATGCGCCGCTGCGGCCTCGCGCTGACGGTGCCCGAGGCCCCGCTCACGGTCAGGCAATACGCCGACTACGTGACGCGCGCGCCCGGCGGCCGGGGTGCTGCGCGCGAGGCGTGTGAACTGATCATGCACGCCCAGGGCACGCTCGGGCGATAACATGCTGCATCGGATCACGGCGTGGTTTCCGGTGGTGCTGCTCGCCGCGGTGGCGGCCATGACCGTCTGGCTCGACCAACAGTTGCAGGTCACCGAACGCGCGCGCAACGGCAAAGCGCGGCACGACCCCGACTACGTGGTGGAAAACCTTGCCGCCACCCGCTTCGGCGTCGACGGCCTGCCGCGTTACTCGCTGAGCGCGCGCCGCATGATGCATTATCCCGACGACGATACGACTGACCTCGAGGCGCCCACCCTCGTGAATTTCGGCGGCGCCGGCGCCACGGTAACGGTCACCTCGAAAACCGCGAAGGTCTCGAGCAACGGCGAGCAAATTTACCTGACGGATGACGTACGCCTGGTGCGCGCCGCGTACGGGAAAAATAGCGAAATGACGATGCAAACGTCCTATCTGCACGTCATTCCCGACGCGGACCTCGCCAAAACCGACAAGCCGGTGCGGATCTCCGACGCGCATACCCTAATCACTGCGGTTGGCTTAGAATTCAACAACCAGACCCGGATCCTGAAACTCCTGTCCAATGTACGAGGCCGGTATGAAAAACCCCAGTCCAGGCGGTGAGCGGACCGGCGCGCGCCGCCGCGCGCCCTTGCGATGGCGCTGCGTATTGCCGCTCGCGTGGTGTCTGCTCGGCGCGCTGCCGGTTCATGCCGAGCGCGCCGACCGCACCAAACCGGTCAACCTCGAGGCCGATCGCGTAACGGTGGAGGAAGCCAAGCAATCCGCGACTTTCGAGGGCAACGTGGTCCTGACGCAGGGCACGCTCATGATCCGCGGCGAGAAGATGGTCGTGCAGCAGGACGCCAACGGCTTCAAGTTCGGCGCCGCCTACGGCAACCTCGCGAGTTTCCGCCAGAAACGCGAGGGCATCGACGAATTCATCGAAGGCTACGCCGAGCGCATCGAATACGACGGCAAGGCGGACAAGCTGCAGATGTTCAACCGCGCCTACCTCAAGAAAGCGAATGACGAGGTACGCGGCAACTACATCTCCTACGACGCGACGAGCGAGTTTTTCCGCGTGGTCGGCGGCGGCAAGCAGGCCGCCACACCCAGTAATCCGGAGGGCCGCGTGCGCGCGGTGATTCAGCCCAGGGCAAAAGTCGAGCCGCCGGCGGAAGCCACGCCGCTGCAGCTGCAGTCCGCCCCCGAGGTCGCCAATCCGCGCGAGAACCCCGCCGGCGCTCCGCGTTGACATGAGCGAACTTAAAGCCGAGCACCTCAAGAAACGCTACAAATCGCGCGTCGTCGTCAAGGACGTCTCGCTCGAGGTCCGCAGCGGCGAGGTGATCGGCCTGCTCGGTCCGAACGGCGCCGGCAAAACCACGTGTTTTTACATGATGGTCGGGCTGGTGGCGCTCGACGGCGGCGACATCTATCTCGACCAGAAACGCCTCACCCATATGCCGATCCACAATCGCGCGCTGCTGGGACTGTCGTACCTGCCGCAGGAGGCGTCGATATTCCGGCGCCTGACGGTGGCCCAGAACGTGCGCGCCGTGCTGGAGCTGCAAAACCACGACCCGGCGCTGGTCGAGTTGAAGCTCGACGACCTGCTGGCCGACCTGCACGTCAGCCACTTGCGCGACAACCCCGCCATCAGCCTGTCGGGCGGCGAGCGGCGCCGCGTCGAGATCGCGCGCGCGCTCGCCACCGAGCCGCGCTTCATACTGCTCGACGAGCCGTTTGCGGGGGTCGACCCGATCGCGGTGCTCGACATCCAGAAAATCATCCGTTTCCTGAAGGACCGCGATATCGGCGTGCTGATCACCGACCACAACGTGCGCGAAACCCTCGGCATCTGCGACCGCGCCTATATCATCAACGACGGCAGCGTGCTCGCCTACGGCAAACCTGACGAAATCGTTTATAATGAGAGCGTGAGGAAAGTCTATCTTGGAGAGCATTTCCGCCTGTAAGCAAGCGGCTTGATGGCGCTCCCGGGCCACCCGCACAAGTCCTTTGCAGCCCACGCCCCGCTCGCCGCCACCTACTTTCCGGAACCATGAAGCACTCGCTCCAGCTCAGGCTGTCCCAGCATCTGACGCTGACCCCGCAATTGCAGTTGTCGATCCGGTTGCTGCAGCTCTCGACGCTCGAACTCAACCAGGAAATCGAGAAATTCCTGCAGGACAACCCGTTGCTCGAACGCGAAGACGGCATCCGCGACGAACCCTCTAGCGCAGCGCCGCAGCCCGGCACGCCGGAACACCCCACCAGCGGCGCCGCCGACAGCGGAGCGGGCGAAACTGAGGACGGGGCGGACGGAGAGAACGGAGCGGACCCGGAGGACAGTGCCAGCGAACGCCTCGCGCAGGACTATACCCAGGGCGGTACGCGCAGCGATAACGACGAAGCCGAGTATCCGCAACTCGCCGCCGAGGCGCAGACGCTGCGCGAACATTTGATCTGGCAACTGTCGTTGACCCAGCTTGCCGAGCGCGACCAGCGCGTGGTCACTTTGTTGATCGACTCGCTCGACGACGACGGTTACCTGCACCAGGACCTCGACGAGCTGGCGGCGCTGCTGCCGCCGGAACTCGAAATCGGGACCGACGAGCTGCACGTAGCACTCCGGCACCTGCAGAACCTCGAACCGGTCGGCGTCGGCGCGCGCAATCCCGCCGAATGCCTGCAGCTGCAACTGGCAGCGCTGCCCGCGGCGACGCCATTCCGCGCGCAGGCGCTCGACACCGTCAAGCACCATCTCGAGGTGCTCGCGGCGCGCGACTTCGCCAGACTCAAGAAGCTGCTGCGCTGCTCAGACGACGAGCTGCGCGGGGTCCAGCACCTGATCGTCGGGCTGAATCCGCGTCCGGGCAGCAGTTTCTTTTCGGGCGACACGCGCTATGTGATACCGGATGTGATCGTGAAAAAAGCGAAGGGCGCGTGGCTCGCCGCGCTCAATCCCGATGCCATGCCGCGGCTGCGCATCAACCGCCTTTACGCCGATATCCTGCAGCGCAACCGCGGCACCGGCCAGCAGCTCGCGACCCAATTGCAGGAAGCGCGCTGGCTGATCAAGAACGTCCAGCAGCGTTTCGACACCATCCTGCGGGTGTCGCAGGCGATCGTCGAACGGCAGCGCCATTTCTTCGAGCACGGCGAGGTTGCGATGCGGCCGCTGGTGCTGCGCGAGATCGCCGAGACTCTCGACCTGCACGAGTCGACGGTGTCGCGCGTGACGACCCAGAAATTCATGCTCACCCCGCGCGGCATTTTCGAGCTCAAGTATTTCTTCGGCAGCCACGTCACCACGGACAGCGGCGGCGCCGCCTCGAGCACCGCGATCCGCGCGCTGATCAAGCAGATGGTGGGCGCCGAAAATGCCAAAAAGCCGCTCTCGGACAGCCAGCTTTCCGAAATCCTCGGCCAGCAGGGCATCATCGTGGCGCGCCGCACGGTCGCGAAATACCGCGAGTCCATGCAGATCCTGCCGATGAGTCTGCGAAAATCGATTTGATAACCCAGGAGTGATCAATGAACCTGCATCTGACCGGGCACCATGTCGAGATCACCGCCGCGCTGCGCGATTACGTCACCGGCAAGCTCGACCGCATCACGCGTCATTTCGATAACGTGATCGACGTCCGTGTCATACTTTCGGTGGAAAAGCTCAAACACAAAATCGAAGCCAACGTGCACCTGAGCGGCAAGGACATTTTCGTCGAAAGCCACGACACCGACATGTATGCCGCGATCGATGCCCTGGTCGACAAGCTCGACCGCCAGATTCTCCGGCATAAAGAGAAGAACTTTGAACACCGTGGCAGCCACGATTGACGGCGCGCCCCGCGCGTGCCATCGTGACGCGCCGGCGCCATTCCGACGCCATCCCTCTATGACATGAACCTGATCGCCAAACTGCTGCCGCCGCAAAACGTGCTGCTCGATCTCGAGGTCGGCAGCAAGAAGCGCGTGTTCGAGCACGCCGGCCTGGTGTTCGAGAACCACCACCAGATCGCGCGCACCCAGGTGTTCGAGAGCCTGTTCGCCCGCGAAAAACTCGGCTCGACCGGCCTCGGCCAGGGTATCGCGATCCCGCACGGACGCATCAAGGGCCTCAAAGAAGCGGTCGGCGCGCTGATCAGGACGCGCGCGCCGATACCGTTCGACTCCCCCGACGCTCTGCCGGTCAGTCTGATTTTCGTACTGCTCGTGCCGGAGCGCGCGACCGACCTGCATCTGCAGATCCTGAGCGAGCTGGCGCAAATGTTCAGCGACAAGGCGTTTCGCGAGCAACTGCTCGGCGCACCTTCCGCTGAGGCGATGCACCGGTTGGTCGCCGAATGGCAACCCCATGCCGCGAATCAGCGTAGCGCAGCTGTTTGAGGACAATCGCGACCGGCTGCGCCTCGCGTGGATCGCGGGGCGCGACGGCGGCGTCAAGGAACTCGACCCCGGCAACCTGAAGGATTCGCATGAAGGGCTGATCGGGCACCTCAATTTCATCCATCCCAACTGGATTCAGGTCATCGCCCGTCCGGAGCTCGATCACCTCAATTCGCTCGACCCGGCGGCGCGCCAGCAAACGCGGCATCAGCTTGCGGCCTCGGGACTCGCGTGCATGATCGTCGCCGGCGGCGAGAGCATTCCCGAGCACCTGCACGCGCTCGCCGATACCATGCATACCGCGCTGTTCGCCAGCCCGCTCGATAGCGTGGAGCTGATGTGGAAGCTGCGTCCTTATCTGGCGCGCGCGCTGGCGGAATCCACCACCATGCACGGCGTGTTGCTCGACGTGCTCGGTATGGGCGTCATGATCACCGGCGACAGCGCCGTCGGCAAAAGCGAACTGGCGCTGGAACTGATCAGCCGCGGCAGCGGGCTCATCGCCGACGACGTGATCGAACTCTATAACATCGCGCCCGAGACGCTGGAGGGCCGCTGCCCGTCGCTGCTGCGCGACTTTCTCGAGGTGCGCGGCCTGGGCGTGCTCAACATCCGCACCATCTTCGGCGAGGCCGCGCTGCGGCCGCGCAAGAACCTGAAGCTGATTGTGCATCTCGAAAAACCGGCCGGCGTGGAACCGCAATATGTCGAGCGGCTGCCCCTCAAGCCCGGCATCGAGAATATCATGGGCGTGAGCCTGCGCAAGGTTACGATTCCGGTCGCGGCCGGGCGCAATCTCGCGGTGCTGGTCGAAGCCGCGGTGCGCAATTACGTGCTGCAACTGCGCGGCGTCGACAGCACACAGGATTTCATCGCGCGCCAGTCGCGGCAGATCGCGAAAAACGAATAGCCACGAACCACGTTGTACGTTGTTCGAACCACGAGCCACGATTCACGAACCACGAGCCACGAACCATGCAGTTGGTCATCATCACCGGCCTGTCAGGGTCCGGCAAGAGCGTGGCGCTCAAAGCGCTGGAGGACAGCGCCTATTACACCGCCGACAACCTGCCGGCCAAGCTGCTCTCCGAGATGGTCGATTTTCTGCGCGGCGCCGGCTATACCCGCGTTGCGGTCAGCATCGATGCGCGCAGCGGCGACACGCTGAGCCTGCTGCCGCGGCTGATCGATGACCTGAAGGCGCGCGGGGTCGATGTGCGCGTGTTGTTTCTCGACGCCCAGACCGAAACCCTGCTCAAGCGCTTCTCCGAAACGCGCCGGCGCCATCCGTTGAGCGCCGGCGACCTGACCGTCGCCGAGTGCATCGCGCGCGAGCGCGGAATGCTGGCCGGCGTCAGTGGCCTGTCGCATCACATCGACACCAGCGATCTCAATCCCAATGCGCTGCGCAAATGGATCAAAGAGACGGCCGAGATCGACCACGCCGGAATGACGCTGCTGTTCCAGTCGTTCGGCTTCAAGCACGGCATTCCGCTCGACGCCGACCTCGTGTTCGACGTGCGCTGCCTGCCCAACCCGTTCTACGATCCGCGACTGCGTCCGCTGACCGGCAAGGACCAGGCGGTGATCGATTTTCTCGAGGCCGATGCCAATGTGCGCGCGATGCTCGCCGACATCCGCGGCTTTGTCGAACGCTGGCTGCCGTGCTTCGTCGCCGACAATCGCAGTTACGTGACGGTTGCCATCGGCTGCACCGGCGGCGAGCATCGCTCGGTGTATTTTGTCGAAGCGTTGGCGCGCTATTTCAGCCGGGACCAGCGCGCGCTGGTGCGCCACCGGGAATTATCGTGATTGGTGATTCGTGACTGGTGATTGGTAAGAGCCTATTGGCAAGGCGGCGTTTTCTGTTTACGAATTACGAATCACGCACCTGAGGTCCCGCCGACGTGTCTTCTGATGCCGACCAGTACGTCCCGATATTCCCCCTCAACACCGTGCTGTTTCCCGGCGGTGTGCTGCCGCTCAAGATATTCGAGCAGCGCTACCTCGACATGACCAAGGTTTGCATCAGCGAAAACCGCCCGTTCGGCGTGTGCCTGATCAAGGAAGGCCAGGAGGTCGGCACGCCCGCGGTGCCGCAGCAAATCGGCTGCCTCGCGCGCATCGCGCGGTGGGACATGCCGCAGCTCGGCGTGTTTCACCTGCTCACCGAAGGCGCCCAGCGCTTTCGCATCGTGCGCTCGAGCGTGGAAAAAAGCGGCCTGATTGCGGCCGCGATAACAACGCTGCCGTTCGAACCGGAAGTCGCGCCGCGCGACACCCTGTGCAAAGAAGTGCTGCAGGCGATCATCGCGAAGATCGGAGCCGAGCACTTTCCCGCGCCGCATCGCTTCGATGACGCGGCATGGATCGGCTACCGCCTCGCCGAAGTGCTGCCGATCGGCCTCGACGTTAAACAACGGCTGCTGGAGATGTCGGACCCGCTGGCACGCCTCGCGGAACTCAACCGGATCCTCGCCCAACAGGGTCTGCGCTCCTAGTAGGTCAGGTTGCCGCAGCGGCGGCTACCTGACGCCTGGCGGATGTCGGGGAACGCTGCGCGTACCCCGACCTACACTTATCTGCCCGCTCGCGTCTGCGGCAGCCCGCGCTCGGCGCACAGACGCTGCGCGCGCTCGCGGCATTCCTCCGCGGTGATGAGCGCAAGCCGTGCATTCGACACGGCATGCACGCCGGCCTCGGTCACCAGGAAATCCATCGCGATGTCGTGCGGCTGCGGGTATATCGTCGGCAGACGCGCGAACCCGAAACTCACGCCGAGCGCAAGCGGCCGCGGCTCGGCCGCGGCGAGCGTGGCGTCGAAATAACCGCCGCCATACCCCAGCCGGTAACCCTGCTCGTCGAAACCGACCATCGGCACGATGGCGGCATCAGGCGCCACCAGTGCGGTGCCATCGGGCGCCGGAATATCGTAGGCGCCACGCGTCATCGGCGCGCCCGGCCACCACTTGCGGAATTGCAGCGGGCACGCCCGGCCGATTACCGCGGGCAGCGCAACGGTGGCGCCGCGCTCGCGAAAATACCGGATCGCAAAGCGCGCGTCGAATTCGCCCTGGTACGGCCAGCAGAAACCGATCGTCATCTGCGCCAGCAGCGGAAAACAGGACTCTACACAGGCGCTGATGGAAGCATTCCACTCCCGGCGCTGCGCCAGGGGCAGCGCCACCCGCCGCGCGATCAAGGCCGCGCGCTGCTGCCTGCGCCAGGCGCCGATCTGCGGCCACCCGGCACCCGCCTCCATGTTTTCCTGGGGATCGTCCGACACGAGTCCAGCTTACACCCAGCCGCCCGATCCTGAAACTCAGCGCATCTCGAGCTGCTCGACCCAAATCAATTCGCACGCCCCGGCGCCGATGTCCTCGCGCGTGAGCGAGCTCACCCAGCGCCAGCCATCGGCGGCACGCGCCTCGACCAGATAGCCGCTCAATTGCACGATGCTGCCGGTGCGCGCACGCTTGAGCTGCTTTTCCACCGCCGGCGTGGCGGGGATCAGGTGCATGTTGGCGCTGTTGACTTCGATCTCGCGCTGCGGGATCGGAAAATCGTCCGTGCGCCAGTAATAAAAACGTCCGCCCTGGCTGATCGTCAGCTTGGACAGCACGGCGGAATCCGACATCGGCCCCCAGCCGAAGACGAGATCGACGGGCACCAGGTCCGCTTCGCGGTCGAACTGATAATGCTCGACGCCGAGCACCCGCGCCGTCAGGTCAAAGCGCGCGAGCGCGGTCAGCGTGTAGCCTTTCTTCTGGAACTGCGGCGGGTTGGCGGCGATCGCGCGCTGTTCCGGCGCCGCCGCCGCGATCGCGCCGGGCGCGTGCTCGATGCCGCGGTTGCTCCACCAGTGCCAGGCGCCGAACGCGAGCAACGCGATTAACAGCCAGCGCTTCACGTTGTCATTTTCCCACGGCGAGCGCGGCAAGAATGCGCCTCACCGGCGCCGGAAGCGCGGCGCCGAGCGCGTCCTCGAGCGGCAGCCACATCGCTCCCGGTGCAGCGGCGCGCGGGGCGACGCGCGCAATGTCGAGGCGATACGGCTCGATTTCGAGCGTGAAATGCGTAAAGCCGTGAACGACGCGCGGCAGTATCGCGTGCGTTGCGATCTGCGCACCATGGCGTTGCGCGCACAGCGCCGCGATGTCAACGCCGGATTCAGCCTCGGGCAAGCTCCACAGGCCGCCCCAGATGCCGCTCAGTGCGCGCTTCTCGAGCAGCACTTCGCCGGCATGCAGCAGCACCAGCATGCGCGTGCGGCGCCGCGGCAGGATCCTGCGCGGACGCGGCGCCGGCAGGCGGCCGATGGTGCCGCGCCGGCGCGCGACGCAATCGTCCGCCACCGGACACTCCTCGCAGCGCGGCTTGCCGCGCACGCAGATCGCCGCGCCGAGATCCATCAAACCCTGGCAATACGCTTCGACGTTGCGCAACGGCAGCAATTGCCCGGTCCTGCGCCACAAACTCGCGGCGGTTTTGGCGCTCCCGGGGTAACCGGCAATGCCGAAGCAACGCGCGAGCAGCCGCTTGACGTTGCCGTCGAGGATCGCGCGGCGGCCGCCGAACGCGAACACGCAGATCGCCGCGGCGGTGGAGCGTCCGACGCCGGGCAATGCGAGCACCGTCTCGAAGCTGCGCGGGAAACGGCCGCCGTAGTCGGCGACGATCTGCCGTGCTGCGCGATGCAGATTGCGCGCCCGCGCGTAATAGCCCAGCCCGCTCCACGCGGCGAGTACGGCGTCGAGCGGTGCGGCGGCCAGCTGCTTGAGGTTAGGGAAGCGTCGCAGGAAACGCTGGTAATACGGGATCACGGTCGCAACCTGCGTTTGCTGCAGCATGATTTCCGACAGCCAGATGCGGTAGGCATCGCGCGTGTTCTGCCACGGCAGATCGTGGCGGCCGTGCCGCCGCTGCCAGCGGATGATCTTGGTTGCGAAATCAGTCACTGGAGCGGGTGATGGGAATCGAACCCACGTCTAAAGCTTGGGAAGCTTTCATTCTGCCATTGAACTACACCCGCGGCCGGACCAGATTTTAAGGTTGCGCAGCCATGCCGCGCAAGCGCATACTTTAGCGGCACGACGCCGTTCAAATAAAGCAGCGACAAATTCAGACGCGTCTATCACAGGAGGGTTACCGATGAGCGACAGCAAACAGAGCACTTATGCTGAGAATACGGTTGCGGCAGTCGTTTCAATAATCGTGTTAGCAGTTGCGTTGGGCGTGATCTACGTAATCTTTCGTTCGCTAGGCTGGCTTGGACTCAGTTGGGGATAGTTTCCGCCCATCGCTCGTCCGCAGCGGCGAGTGGTTCGTCGAGTAATCTTTCCGGGATCTCCCAAACGATCGTACGTGGCGGTGTCTCCGTGAAAGCGGGATTCCTGAAATAGTCGATTGCGGCGGTGAACACTCCGCCGCCGTCCTGCGCGAGGTTGGCAACCGGGACCGCCAGCACCAGCGAGAGGAAACCAACGAATCCTCCCCGGCGCGAGAACGAGGTGCCGATGACGGCAACTTCGGGCGCGGTGACCTCGTCGAGGATGCCGACCGCTTGCCTGGAGGTCTGTTTGATCCGCACCGGCGATTCGCGATCACCGCGGGGGCGCAGCGGGTACGACATCTGATCAAGCCCGGCGAGCCGAATCAGATCGCCGACCCGCTCGCGCTCGGCCTCCGCTGACACCTCGAAAGTAAGTTGCGCGGCCGGCGCCAGTCCCCACCCGCGCAGATCCGCCGCGACTGCTTCGGCGGCGCGGCGCGCCCCGCGCTCGTTCCAATGGGTATCGGTGCGGTAGTAGCCCTCGCCGCCAAGTGCACCCAGCGCTGGCAACAAGTCGATCACCCTGATATTGCGCGCCTTGAGACCCGCCTCGAATTTCTGCAGGCGGTCGGCCAACACGTGCGGACGCCCGATCCCGCAGCGATACGGCGCTGCGATTCGGGATTTGTCGGGAACCGGCACGACCACCAGCGCGATGCTGCGCGACTCAAGAAACTTCGCGACGCGCTCGATCAGGGCGAGGTGCGCGCGGAAGATTTCGTCGCGGCCCCGGTGCAGGACCAGTTCGTCCGTCAGAAACAGCCAGTCATCGCAGCCACGCCGCACTCGCGGGCCGAGATCGCCGACCGCGATCCAGCCGATTACGCGGTCCGCGGTGATGAGGGCGTCCGCGAACGGCATGCGCTGCTGCAGCGATTTCGCGATGGCGGCGGTCGCGTCGCCATCGGCGAACGCTTGCCATGAAACGTTCCCCGACCAATCCGCGTGCCGGAACACGAGCGCGTCGATGCTGGAGACGAGGCCGGTCGCGAGCATTGCCACCAGTGCGAACCCCGGCAGCTGGTTCCAGCGCCAACTGAAATTTGAAGGATCGTTCATGGTCGCGCCATCAGAACTGAAAATACAGGAACGGCAGCGTCTGGCGGCCCAGCATGGCGGCCATCGCGTACACGAACAGGCCGATCGGCCACGCCGCCGCCCACCACGCCGGCTGCTGCGAAGTCCACGCCGGCAGGCGCGCGCGTATGACCGGCCACAGCACGGTAAGGATGCCGATCAGCAGCCACACGATCACGACCGGCCGCAACGCGAGCGCCATCGGGTCGCCGAGCGCAACGCCGTGCAGGCCAAACTGGCCGGCGAGCATGGCAACCGCGCTGTCCCAGCTCTTGGCGCGAAACGGCGTCCACGCCAGCAGCACCACGGCCAGCGTAAGCAGGTAAGACAACGCGGCGGGAAGACGCAGGCCGCGCTCCGACCACGCGCGCGCGACCGCGAGCGCGCAGCCGTGGATCAGCCCCCACAGCAGGAACGCCCAGCTCGCGCCGTGCCACAGCCCGCCGATGGCCATGGTGAGCATCAGGTTGACGTAAGTGCGCACCGCGCCGCGGCGGTTACCGCCGAGCGAGATATAAAGATAGTCGCGCAGCCATGAAGACAGGCTGATGTGCCAGCGGCGCCAGAAATCCTGGATGCTCACCGCCAGATAGGGATCGCGAAAGTTCTCGGGATAATGAAAGCCGAGGATACGCGCAAGCCCGATCGCCATTGCGCTGTAGCCGGCGAAATCGAAGAAGATCTGCAACGCAAAGGCGAGGTTGCCGAGCCAGGCATCGCACAGGGTGGGCTGGGGCACGGCAAAAGCGGTCTCGACCAGCGGGGCTAGCGAGTCCGCAATCAGCACCTTCATCGCGAAGCCGAGCATGAAGCGCCGCGCGCCGCTGCCGACATCGTCCAGAGTCACCCGGCGCTGCTTGATCTCTTGCGCGATCCAGGCGTAGCGGATGATCGGCCCCGCGATCAGATGCGGGAACATGTCGAGATACGCGGCGAAGTTGACGAAGCGCGGCTCGGCCGCGACCGTGCCGCGCTTGACGTCGATCAGATAGGAAATCCCCTGCAACGCGGTAAATGAAAGCGCGATCGGCAGAATGATTTCGCTCCACGGCAGCGGCGCCGCATCGAACAGGCGCAGTGCTTCGTTGAGGGTCTCCACCAGCAGGTTCGCGTACTTGAACCAGCCGAGCACGGCCAGGATGCCGACGACACCGCAGGCGACCAGGCGCGGCTTGGTACGTTCGTCCGCACGTTCGACTTCCCGGCCGAGCGCCCATGCAATGAAGGTGATGCCGACGATCACCAGCAGAAATACCGGCTTCCACCAGCTGTAGAAAATCCAGCTGCCGATACAGAGTGTCAGATTGCGCCACGCCGCGGGCGTGGCCATGTACGCCAGCAGGAACACCGGCAGGAACAGCGCCAGAAATTCGATCGAGGAAAAAACCATCGCGCGTTGTTCAGTCGCGCGTCGGCGCCATCTCGTCGCGCAACGCCAGCACCCGCCGGGTGCCGCTGCGGTCGGCCAGGATAAGCACACTATATCTTTCACCGGCCTCGAGCGCGCCCAGCTCGGCGGGCAACTGCGCAGGCTTGTCGGCGCACGCGACGGTCAGCGCGGCCTTGACCGGATTCACCGCCCGCCTGCCGACGGATCCCGGCGCAACATCCGCGATGACCACGGTGTTTTTGTCGGCTACCAGCCGCGCGTTAGTGCAGGTCTTGTCGACGGGGTAAAGGGCGAGCGAGGACCGCAGGGCGTTGAAGTCGGTCGGCTTCTCGCGAAACACCGTCCACGCGATGCCGCCGTTTGCGGCCGCGCCGACGGCAACCGTCACGAGTTCGTTGGCGGCAATCGCAATGTCGAGTTTCCGGGTCCGGCCGCCGAACTGGATCGAGGCGACGATTTTGCCCGGGGCGATGGCTTCGAATTGCGTGACCCGCTGCGCATCCTGCGCGCTGATTTCGATTTTCGCGCGCCCCGCCGGCGTGACGCTGATGGTACCGTCCGCGAGGTTGGCGATACGAATGAAGCCGGCGCCGCGCGCCGGGCCGCTGTTATATAGCCGGGGTGGCCCCGCCGCGCCGGCCACGGCTGCGGCAAGCAGCAAGGCACAGCCTGCCAGTAACCCTAGCGTTGCGCGGCTGAAGATGTCAGGCTCCCCTGAGTTCGCACCTGGCCTTCGCCGACGATGCGGACGATAGCCTCTGCAATGCTTTTGCCCCAGGTGCGATAACCGTTCACGGTGAGGTGCTGGCCGTCAGTGGTCGGCCACTCGCCCGGCTTCGAGAAGACGGTCGAATCGATGTATACGCACGGCGCCACCGACTTCGCGAGAAAATCGGACATCTCCTTGACCCGCGCGTGTGTCTTCATGTAACCGGATCCCTCGGAACCCCACGGCGGCCCCACCCAAATACAGGCGACGTTCTGCGCCCTGAGCGCCGTCGTCAGCGCCCTGACCTTGCCGTAAGCCCAGGCTTGCGGCACGCCCGGCTGACCGTACCCCGCCATGGTGTCCCCCATCTGCACGACCACCAGATTCGGGCGGTGCTGCTCGAGCAGGCCCTTGATGGTCCAGCCTTTCGCCTTCTGGCTGTAGTCGATCAGCGGCGCCGAGCGGTCGTGGCGCTCGCCCTGGCCGCAGTTGCCCGTCATGCCGTAGACCCAGTCTCCCGGATTCGAACCGCAGGTGCCATACGAATGGACGCTGGCCTGCTGGCTCACCAGCGCGTCGTGCAGCGTGGAAATGAGATAGTTCTGCGAGACCATGTGGCTGTCGCCGATCACCAGCAGGACCAATCCTGCGAGCACCATGTTCAAGGTAAACACCTCATAGTCCGCACCGTGCGCCCCGCCATCATGTCCATACAATCAAAGAGTTTCCGTCGATCAAGCAGTCGCGCATTTTAAGGTGGAACCTGCGGCACGGCAAGCCGCGGTCGCAGCGATATTGCGAACACCGGCAGTACGGTCCCGACGCCAAATTTACCCGCCGGAGCAGCGCGGCGGCACTTGCGCGAACCGCCCCTATTGCAGCGCCTGCACAGATGTTAGACTGCGACCACGATAAGAAGATCCTGCATGCCGGGACGCGAAGGATCAGTGCGGCGCCATGAATTGATGACCATTTTATTCGGGGGAGCCATGTCCATTTCCGCTTTGAACTTTTCACCGCGTTCGCCTGCCGGGCGTTTATGCGGCAGCAAAATCGCAGCATTGCTGTGCGCTGCCAGCACCATGCTGTTGGTGTTGTCACCCGCTCACGCACAACAACCGTCCGCACCACCTGCGGCTGCTCCGGCGCCATCTGCCGCTCCCGCAAAAGAGCCGCCACGCTGGATGCAGGGCCAGCCGCCCGAAATGAAAGGCTCGACGCTGGCCCCGATTGCGCCGCACCTCACCGGCAGGCCGGCAAGCGGGTTGCCGATCGACAAGCTCAAGGTGCCAAAGGGCTTCAAAGCCGAAGTCTGGGCCGACGGCGTACCTGAGGCGCGTTCTCTCACGCTTGGCGACAAGGGCACCGTGTTCGTGAGCAATCGCAACCTGAAGGATGTCTACGCGATCATCGATCGCGGCGGCAAACGCGAGGTCAAGAAGATCCTCAAGGGCCTCGACGTCCCCAATGGCGTCGCGTTCCGCCAAGGCACGCTTTACGTCGCCGAAAAAACGCGCATCCTGGCCTATGCAGGCATCGAGGACCGGCTCGACAACCCGCCCGAACCCAAGGTGATCATCGACGGACTGCCGACGCAGACTGGCCACTTCTGGAAATTTATCGCGTTCGGCCCCGACGGCAAGCTCTACTTCAATATTGGCGCGCCCGGGAACATCGTCATGCCGGGCTACATTCAGGGTTCAATTTCCCGCTTCAATCTCAAGACCGCGAAGCTGGAGCAATATGTTTACGGCGTACGCAATTCAGTCGGTTTCGACTGGCATCCGAAGACCAAGCAATTGTGGTTCACCGAGCATGGCCGGGACTGGATGGGCGAAGACATGCCGTCGGATGAACTCAACGTGGTGAAACGCCAGGGCGAGCATTTCGGCTATCCGTTTTGCCACCAGGGCGACACGCTCGACCCTGAATTCGGCAAGTATCGCTCGTGCTCGGAATTCACGCCGCCGGTGCTGAAGCTCGGCGCGCACATCGCTCCGCTGGGAATGCGCTTCTACACTGGCAAAATGTTTCCTGCCGAGTATCAAAACAATATGTTCATCGCCCAGCACGGTTCGTGGAACCGCACCGTCAAGCACGGCTACAACGTGATACGCGTGGTTGTCGACGCCAATGGCAAAGCGAAATCCGAACCGTTTCTCGAAGGCTTCCTCACCGACCCCAAGGCGAATCCGCCGACGTGGGGCCGTCCGGTTGACGTGCTCGTGATGCGGGACGGTGCCCTGCTCGTCTCTGACGACTACAACGGGATCGTCTACCGGATCAGCTATAAGAAGTGAGTGGTAAACGTCCTGGGCCGCGGCGCGCGGTGGCTACTCGTCGCCGCGCTGCCGTTCATGGCCTGCCCGCTGATCGCACCTGCCGCCGATCCCGTGGCCGGCCGAAACAAGGCGCAAGTCTGCGCTGCCTGCCATGGAACCAGTGGAAATTCGGCCAATCCCGCGGTGCCCTCGCTTGCCGGACAACCCGCCCAGTTTATCGCGACGCAGCTGATCATGTTCCGCGAAGGCAACCGCAAGGATCCGCAGATGTCCCCAGCCACCGCGAATATGACCAACACCGACATCGACGATCTCGCTGCTTATTTCTCGGCCCAGCCGCTCGCGCCATCGGCGCGCAACACAGCTCCGGCCAGGGCAGCCGCGGGACGGCGGTTGAGCGAGCAATACCATTGCGTGTCCTGCCACGGCACTGCGCTCAAGGGTCAGCAGCACATCCCCCGGCTTGCAGGTCAGCAGTTCGAATACCTCCGCACACAACTGCGCGGGTTCAAGGCCGGCACCCGCTTCGACATGGATGGCAACATGACCTCGGCGGTGCAGGCGCTGCCTGACACTGACGTCGAGATTCTGGCGGATTATCTTGCCGGAATGAAGTAGGAGCGCGGCACGTTCGCCTCGCTTATGAAGCTCGCCCGCTCATTGTTTTTTGCATGCAGCAGCGCGTTGACCGTGTGCGTGGGCAGTGGCATCGCGCAGCAACCCCCACCTGTAACGCAACCGGTGCTGCTGCCCGAAGTCGTGACCAGCGCGACGCGCACCGCGCGCGACAGCTTCGAGCTGCCGGTTGCCATCGACAGCGTCGATAAGCACGCCATCCAGGAAGACAAGCCGCAGGTCAATCTGTCCGAAGCGCTCAATCGCGTGCCGGGCATCGCGCTGCTCAATCGGCAGAACTACGCACAGGATTTGCAGATTTCGTCGCGCGGCTTCGGCGCGCGCTCGGCGTTCGGCGTGCGCGGCATTCGGCTCATCGCCGACGGCATACCGGCAACCCTGCCCGACGGCCAGGCGCAGGCCGCGTCATTCAACCTGGGGTCGGCTGAGCGCATCGAAGTGATGCGCGGCCCCTTCTCGAGCCTTTACGGCAACGCCGCGGGCGGCGTGATCCAGTTGTTCACCGCCGACGGTCCGCCGGAACCCACACTGAGCGGCTCGCTGTTCGGCGGCAGCTACGGCCTGTACAAAGGCGGCCTGCAGCTCGGCGGCCAGTACGGCCCGCTTAATTACATTTTGGATGCGTCGCGCTTTCACATCGACGGCTATCGCGCTCACAGTACGACGACGCGCGACCAATCGAACGCGAAATTCAAGATGCCGCTGCAATCCGGCGTGCTGACGGTGCTCGTCAATACGCTCGATCAACCCGAAACCCAGGATCCGCTCGGGCTCAACCGCGCGCAGGTGATCGCGAACCCGCGGCAGGCCGACGCGAGCGCGTCGACTTTCAACACGCGCAAGAGCGTGCGCCAGAACCAGCTTGGGCTCGTCTACGACGTGGCACTCGGCAGCGCCGACAAACTCCAGCTCAAGACCTATCTCGGCGACCGCCAGGTCACGCAGTATCAGGCAATCCCGCTCGCCGCGCAGGCGGCGGCAACGTCCTCCGGCGCGGTCGTCGATCAGGATTTCGGTTACGAAGGTGTCGGCCTGCGCTGGACGCGCAACGTGCGCACGGGCGAACGGCCGCTGACCTTCAGCACCGGACTGGACTACGACCGCATGGCCCAGCATCGCAAAGGCTACCTCAACAACAACGGCAGATCGGGTGCGCTCAAACGCGACGAAGACAACACGGTCACCAACACCGCACTCTACGGTCAGCTCGAATGGAAATTCGCGTCGCGCTGGACTGCCAGCGCCGGCATGCGCCACAGCCGCGTGCGCTTCGATTCGAAAGACTATTTCATCGTCCCCGGCAATCCGAACGACAGCGGCGGCGTGAACTACAGCAAGACGACGCCGGTCGCCGGCATCGTGTTCAATGCGGCGCCGGCATGGAACGTCTACGCGAATCTCGGCCGCGGTTTCGAGACGCCGACGTTGATCGAGCTCGCGTACCGCCCGGGCGGCGCGACCGGGCTTAACCTCGCGCTGCAACCGGCGACGAGCCTGCACAAAGAGATCGGCGTCAAGGGCAAGCTGGGCAATGCGGCGCGCGTCGGCTTCGCGTTGTTCCACATCGACACCAGCGACGAGATCGTGGTCAACAGCGCCGCCGGCGGCCGTACCGATTTCAAGAACGCGTCAAAAACCCGGCGCGAAGGCGTCGAATTCGCGCTCGAAAGTTACCTCGGAGCGGGTCTTGAAGCGTATCTTGCCTACACTTGGCTCGACGCCCGGTTTACCCAGCCTTTCACTTCGGGCACGCCGGCGGTGACGGTATCTTCGGGCAACCATCTGCCGGGTGTGCCCGCCTACACGTTGTTCGGTGAACTCATCTGGCGCCACGCTGCGAGCGGCTTTCACACCGGACTTGAAATGCGCGCCAACGGCAGGGTCTGGGTGAACGACGTGAACGGCGCGTACGCTGATCCCTACACGATCGGCAATCTGCGCGTGGGATTCGAGCAACGCGGCAAGCGATGGCGTCTGACGGAATTCGCGCGCGTCGACAACGTGACCGCCCGCCAGTACGTGGGATCGGTGATCGTCGCTGACGGCAATGGCCGGTTTTACGAACCCGCACCGGGACGCAACTACCTGCTCGGGCTCAACGCGCAGCTAAATTTCTGAGCACGGCCCGGCCGGTTGCCAAAGACCCGGCAGACTGCAACAATTCGCTATCCCCACGGACGGCAACGAATCGCATGATAGCGGTCACGGTAAACGGCACGGCGCACCGTTTCGAGCAGGCGCTCAATTGCCAGCAGTTGCTCGAGCGCCTGAATCTCGCCGGCAAGCGCGTTGCGCTCGAGCGCAACGGCGAAATCGTGCCGCGCAGCCGGCTCGGCGCCGAAGCGTTGGCTGACGGCGACCAGATCGAGATCGTCATCGCCGTCGGCGGCGGCTGATCGGGTGCAGTATTGACTCCGGTCATTGCACGCCTTGCGCGATACGCGCAAACTAGCGGTTTCCGAATCCCCATTCCCTACTTTCATCATGAAACCCCACGAAAATCTTGATCCGCTCGTGATTGCGGGCAAATCCTATGCCTCGCGCCTGCTGGTCGGTACCGGCAAATACAAGGATTTCGCCGAGACACGCGCCGCAGTCGAAGCCAGCGGCGCACGCATCGTCACGGTCGCAATCCGCCGCACCAACATCGGCCAGGACCCGAATCAACCGAGCCTGCTCGAAGTGCTGCCGCCGGCGCAATTCACGATTCTGCCCAATACCGCCGGCTGCTATAACGCGGACGAGGCGGTGCGCACGCTCAGGCTCGCGCGCGAATTGCTCGACGGGCACGATCTCGTCAAGCTCGAAGTGCTAGGCGACCAGAAGACGCTGTTCCCGAACATGGCGGAGACGCTGAAAGCGGCCGCGACACTGGTCAAGGACAACTTCAAGGTCATGGTCTATTGCAGCGACGATCCGATCGCGGCGAAACAACTCGAGGAAATCGGCTGCGCCGCGGTAATGCCGCTCGCCTCCCTGATCGGCTCCGGCATGGGCATCCTCAACCCGTGGAACCTGCGGATCATCATCGACAACGCCAAAGTGCCGGTGCTGGTCGATGCCGGCGTCGGCACCGCCTCGGATGCGGCGATCGCGATGGAACTGGGCTGCGACGGCGTGCTGATGAACACCGCCATCGCCGCGGCGAAAAATCCGGTGCTGATGGCCGCCGCGATGAAAAAAGCGGTCGAAGCCGGGCGCGACGCGTTTCTCGCCGGGCGCATGCCGAAGAAACCCTACAGCGCGAGCCCGAGCTCGCCGAGCAGCGGGCTCATCGCGTAGAAACCCGCGCTGCCGCAGGTTACATCTTCCAGCCGTAGGCGATGCCGATGGCGTTTTGGTACATCTTGAGCGTTTCAGTACCGCCGATGCCCAGCAGTGCCGATGCGGAAGGTCCGGTAACCGAATTGCTGAACGCGTGCATGTAGTAAACAGTAAGCTCGGACTTGTTCTGCAGGATCCAGGTCGCTCCCAGTGTGAGGTGCTGTTCGATCACGCCTGGAGCGATAATGTTGAAGGTTACGCTGTCGATGTCGTCGCGAACGGGCGACTTGCCGTAATTGTACCCGGCGCGCAGCGTGAGGTTCTTGCTGTACGCGTGTTCCACGCCCAGCTTGAACGCGGTCTGGTCCCGCCAGTTGAAACCGGAACCGTTGGCTGAGCCTAGCGGGTTGGCGGGTGGCGCCGACAGACTGTTCGTGACACCGTTCGCAACGGACTTCACGCCGCTGTAGTTGATTTGCTGGATGTCAAATGCCACTGTGACACTGGGCGTGGCTTTAACCGCGATGCCGACGCTGTAATTCTCGGGAATGTCAAAACCACCCTGCTCGGCAAACAGGCCCCGGTATTTGTCGAATTTGCCCATGCGCATCTTGGGAGCATACGCGGCGCCTAACGTAACGGTATCTGAAACCTTCCCCATCCAGCCGACGCGCACGCCCCAGCCGGTGGAACTGTCATAACCAACGTTGGTCACGGCCGTTGGACTGCTGGAGAAACCCGTGAACGCCTGCAGCCCGTCCACTTTGAACCGTTGATAAGCGAACAATGGGGAAATGCCAACGGAGTGGTTGGGGCTGAACTTATAGGCCAGGGTTGGCGCGACGATGAGCTGCATCAAGTCCACGCCGAGCCTGCCGCAGCCGAACAGGAGGTTTGCCGGCGCCGCACCGCATAGTGCAGGATTGAAGTTGGAGCCGGCGACACCATTACTGTCATTGAAATCGGTATTCATGCCGCCGTTGCCGTAAACAGTCACCCCCAGCGACAGATTGGGATTGATCAGCTTGTTGTAGCCGAATTCCGGAATGATGAAGTAATGGCTGTCGCTGTCCACGCTGTCGTTGTAAATGCCACCGAAAGCGGCGCTACCCTGCCGTGACACCGAGCGCCGGGGACTGAACAGGTCGGCCCCGAAATCGATGCGGTTTCCGACGAACACCATCTTGGCCGGGTTCGTCGCACCACCGAAAGCGTCATCCGCCATCGCAGTCGCGGCACCCGCCATGCCTTTGGCTTTCATGCCGTAGCCGTGCGGAAAATACCCGTTGGTGGCGTATGCAACTGCCGGCGCGCAGCACGCGGCGATCACAGCGAGCCTGATGCAGTTCTTCAGCTTCATGGTTTCCCCTTCGCGTTACGATCAAATATACAGGCTGACGTCGGCGTCCCTCGCCATCGGCAGGAACGTCGCGGCGCCACAGTAATCCTTCACTTCGGGTATGAACTCGCTGCGATCGTAACCAAACAGGTCGACGGTCATCTGGCACGCGATCATGTTGACGCCGGCCTCGAGCGAGAGGCTGCGCAATTCCTCGATGTCGACGACGCCGGCATTCTTGATCGTCTGCTTCATCAAGCGGGTCGCCATCGCCTCGAATCCGGGCACCGCAGCCTGGATCAGGTTCGGGATGTTCCACTGGATGCCGCGGAACCATTGCGGGCCGAACGGCATTTTCATCGGCATCGCGGGGTTGCCGAGCGGGCTCACCTGCGCGTCGATTTTCTTCTTCAGCAGGTTGAGGCCGTAGAACGTAAAGAAGATCGAGACATTCCAGCCGAGCGCCGCGGCGGTCGAAGCGAGGATAAAAGGCGGATAAGCCCAGTCGAGCGTGCCCTTGGTCGCGATGATCGTCATCGAAGGCGTGCGCGCGGCTTCGATCCCGGCCAGCTTCTGCGGCAGCAGCGCGTCCAGCCGTTCGCTGATGAGCTTGTCGAGCGTGGCAACGTCGATATCCATTATCGTTCCCCCTGTGGCCCGCGGACAGCCAGCCGTTATCGGTGCCGGCCGTGCCGCAACGACCCGGCAAGTTTCATCCGATACGCAGTCTCGGCGCTTTGACTGAAATCAATCATAAGGTATATTAGTAAATAAGTAATCAATAATTTAGATGCGCAAGAAAAAATTTTTGATGCGGCAGGCGCGGTGTGCAACATTGGACTGAATCTAAGCCGATCCATCGCCCGCGTTTGGAGTAGATTCAGAGTGCGCCGAATGCGCGAGAGAGAACGTCATGGCAAAAAAACTGATGATCGTCATGGTCAATACCGACCCGTCGGACGCCACCGAACTCGGTGCGCCGTTTTTCCAGGCTACCGTGGCGGCGGCGATGGAATACGAAGTGGAAGTCATCCTGACCGCGCGCGCAGGCGAGCTGGCGGTAAAAGGCGTGGCGGAAAAGCTGTTCGTGAAGCCGGGCTCACCGAAAAGCGTCTACGACTTCATCAAGGACGCCCACGAGGCCGGCGTGCATTTCAAAGTGTGCACGCCGACCCTCGAGCTGTGGGGCAACGACCTGATTCCCGAAATCGAGGAAACGGTGGGCGGCGCCTATGTCATCCAGCAGGCAATGGATGACGACGTCGTGACGTTCACTTACTGACGCTGGCGCGCCTGCGGCCGCGCCGCTACACTGCGGTGGCCATGAATGCCGTCCACCGCCCGATCCGCAGCTTCGTGCTGCGCCAGGGGCGCATCTCGAAAGCGCAGCGGCGCGCCCACGACGCACTGCTGCCAAAGTTCGGGATTCCCTATACGGCACACCCGATCGACCTCGACCAGGTGTTCGGCCGCCGCGCGCCGAAAGTGCTCGAGATCGGTTTCGGCATGGGCGAGACCACCGCGGCTATCGCCGCACAACACCCAACCACCGATTACCTCGGCATCGAGGTGCATACGCCCGGTGTCGGCAGCCTGTTGAAGCGCATCGCCGAACTCAACCTCACCAACGTGCGCATCATCCAGCATGACGCGGTCGAGGTGCTGCGCGACATGATCGCTCCGTTCACGTTCGACGCGGTGCACCTCTTTTTTCCCGATCCGTGGCCGAAAAAACGCCATCACAAGCGGCGGCTGGTCCAGCCGCCGCTCGTATCATTACTCTGTGAACGGACGAAGCCCGGTGCGTACGTTCACGTTGCGACCGACTGGCAGGAATACGCAGAGCAGATCCTCGCCGTGATGTCGGCCGAGCCGCGGCTCGTCAACACCGCGCCGGATTACGCGCCGCGGCCTGACTACCGGCCGCAGACCAAGTTCGAGACTCGCGGGCTCAAGCTCGGGCACGGCGTGTGGGACATTGTCTTTCGCAAAACATAATCTGTGAGGCAAACCATGTTCGCAGTGATCTTTGAAGTCGAACCGGCCGCGGGCCGGCAGCCGGAATATCTCGATCTCGCCGCCGCGCTGCGGCCCGAGCTCGAGAAGATCGATGGCTTCATTTCGATCGAACGTTTCTCGAGCCTGACCACGCCGGGGAAAATTCTGTCGCTGTCGTTCTGGCGCGACGAGGCTGCCATCGCAAAATGGCGGCAGCACGAGGCGCATCACCGCGCGCAATGGCAAGGAAGGTCCGGTGTTTTCGCCGACTACCGGCTGCGCGTCGCTTCAGTGGTGCGTGATTACGGGATGCACGACCGCGCCCAGGCGCCGCAGCAATTCCCCGCAGTCAAACGCTGATGCAAGTCACTCAACCCGCATGTTCGTTTCTTTGACGAGCTTGCCCCAGCGCGCGGCTTCGCTGGCCATGAACTGGCCGAACTGCTCGGGCGTGCTGGTGATTGCCTCGACACCGACCTCGCCGAGACGGGTTTTCACGTCCGGCGTCGCAAGCGCTTTGACGACATCCGCATTCACCTTGTTGACGATGGCGCGCGGCACGCCGGCCGGAAACAGGATGCCCCACCAGTTGACGGCGGCGAAGCCCTTGATGCCCTCCTCGGCAAGCGTAGGCAGCTCGGGCGTGAACGGCCAGCGCTTCTCGCTGGTAACCGCGAGCGCGCGCAGCTTGCCGGTTTTCAGGGCCTGCACCGCGGGCACCGCGTCCGAGAACATGGTGGTGATCTGCCCGCCCATGAGATCGGTGATCGACAGCGCATTGCCTTTGTAGGCCACCGTAATCATGTCAACGCCGGCCAGCCGCTTGAACATCTCGCCGGCAAAGTGCGACATGCTGCCCGGACCGCTGGTCGCGTAGGTAAGCTCGCCCGGGTGGCGCTTGGCGAGCGCCACGAGATCCTTCACCTTTTTCACCGGCAGCGACACCGGCACCACCAGGATGTTGGCCGAAATCGTGATGCGCGAGATCGGCACGAAATCCTTCTGCCAGTCGTAATTGACTTTCGCCAGCAATGGCTTGGCGACGACCGGCCCGAAATTACCGAGCACCATCACGTAGCCGTCGGCCGGCTGCCTGGCAGCGTAATCCATGCCGATCGATCCGTCGGCGCCCGGCCGGGATTCGACGAGAACGGTCTGGCCCCAGTATTCGGTCAGTTTCTGGCCGATGATGCGCGCCATCACGTCGGAGCTGCCCCCCGGGGGATAGGTGACGATAAATCTGACGAGCTTGGTGGGGTAGCTTGGCGGCTGCTGGGCCTGCGCCGCGCCGCAGACCATCGCGGCGGCGGCAACGACTGCACACGTGAGTACTTGCTTCATACGATCTCCTCTGGTGATAGCTTCGATGGTGGCCGGTATTTTAGTGCAGAAAAGGCGAAAAGCTACGCATCCGCCAGGAACAGCTGCAGCAGGTCGTTGAGGAAGCGCCGGCCGAGCGCGGTCGGCGCAATGCGCAGCGCGTCACGGATGATGAGGCCGCGCCGCTCGGCGGCTTCGAGCTCTTTCAACACCGCCGTGAGCGGCATGCCGGTGCGCTCCTCGAACAGGCTTGCAGGAAAACCCGCGTTCAGCCGCAGCGCATTCATCATGAACTCGCAGCCGATCTCGTTTGCTGCTACGTCGTGCTGCTCCTGAATGGCGTTGCCGGCGATGGCGCTTGCCATGTATTGCCGCGGCTGCTTGTAACGCATCTGGCGCGTAATGCGGCCGGCAAACGACAGCTTGCTGTGCGCGCCGGCGCCGATGCCGAGGTAATCGCCAAACTGCCAGTAATTCACGTTGTGCCGCGCGCGCCGCCCCGGCTGCGCGAAAGCCGATGTTTCGTAATGCTCATAACCCGCGGCCGCGAGCGCGTCCTCGATCGACTGCTGCATCTGCGCCGTGGCGTCGTCGTCCGGCAGCGGCGGCGGATAGCGGTGGAAATAGGTGTTGGGTTCCAGCGTCAGGTGATAAGCCGACAGGTGCGGCGGCGCAAACGACAAAGCCGCCTCGAGGTCGGCGTACGCCTCGTCCACGCTTTGCTGCGGCAGGCCGTACATCAGGTCGAGGTTGAAGTTGTCGAAGTTGCGGTGCGCGATTTCGATCGCGGCGCGCGCTTGCCCGTCGTCGTGGATGCGCCCGAGCGCCTTGAGATGGCGCGGATTGAAGCTCTGGATGCCGATCGACAGCCGGTTGATGCCCGCCGCGCGGAACGCCCGGAATTTCTCCGCTTCGAATGTTCCGGGATTGGCTTCGAGCGTGATCTCGGCGCCGGCTTCGAGCGGCAACCGCGTGCGCACCGCCGCGATGATGCGCTCGATGCCGTCCGCCGAGAACACGCTTGGCGTGCCGCCGCCGAAAAATACGCTGTAAACCTTGCGTCCCCACACCGGCGGCAGCGCCGCTTCGAGATCCGCGATCAGCGCGTCGATATAGCCTTGCTCGGGCGGCGGCTCGCGCGCTTCGTGGGAATTGAAATCGCAGTACGGGCATTTGCGCACGCACCACGGAATGTGGATGTAGAGCGAGAGTGGCGGCGGCACGCCTAACGCCTCACGGGGCGCGCCGGCGGCCCCGGCCGCAGCCGCGCCGCGAGCGCGGCAAGCGCCTGCCCGCGATGGCTGATGCGGTTCTTGTGCTCGGGCTTGAGTTCCGCCGCGGTCCGGCGCAACTCCGGCAGCAGAAACAGCGGATCGTAGCCGAAGCCGCCGCTGCCGCGCGGCGTTTTCACGATCTCGCCGTGCCATTCGGCCTCGCAGATCAGCGGCTGCGGGTCGCCGGCGTGGCGCGTCAACACGATCACACAGTAGTAATGCGCCTTGCAATTCGTCTCGTTCGCGAGCAACTCGAGCAGCTTGCGGTTGTTGCGCTCGTCCTGAGTCTTGCGTCCACCCGCCGCGCCGGCAGGCGCATCGCCCGCGAACCGCGCCGAATGCACGCCCGGCGCGCCGCGCAGCGCATCGACGCAGATGCCGGAATCATCGGCGAGCGCCGGCAACCCCGTGTGCCGGCTCGCGTGGCGCGCCTTGGCGAGCGCGTTCTCGATGAAGGTGAAATGCGGCTCTTCAGCCTCGGGCACCCCGAGCGTCGACTGCGCGACGATCTCGATCTCGAGCGGCGCGAGGATCGCGCCGATTTCGGTCAGCTTGCCGAGGTTGTTGGACGCAACGACGATTTTCTTCATGAAAATATTTTGAGGGCCGCTTTCTGGGCGGCGATCAGTTGCGCGATGCCTTGCTGCGCGAGATCGAACATCGCATCCATTTCGGCGCGCGAGAAGGGCTTGCCCTCCGCGGTGCCTTGTACCTCGACCAGGCCCCCGCTGCCGGTCATCACCACGTTCATGTCGGTGTCGCACGCCGAATCTTCGTCGTAATCGAGATCGAGCACCGGCACGCCGCGGTAGATCCCGACCGATACGGCAGCGACGAAATCGAGTATCGGCGTTGCCGCGAGCAGATTTTTCTCCAGCAGCCGGCCCACCGCATCATGCACCGCGACGAATGCGCCGGTGATGCCGGCCGTGCGCGTGCCGCCGTCGGCCTGGATCACGTCGCAGTCGATCTGCAGGGTGCGCTCGCCGAGCCTGGAGAGATCGACCACCGCGCGCAGCGCGCGGCCGATCAGGCGCTGGATCTCCTGCGTGCGCCCGGATTGCTTGCCGCGTGCCGCCTCGCGGTCGCTGCGCGTATTCGTGGCCCGCGGCAGCATGCCGTACTCGGCGGTGAGCCAGCCCTGCCCTTTGCCCTTGAGGAACGGCGGTACCTTGTCTTCAGTACTGACCGTGCAGACGACTTTGGTGTCGCCGAATTCAATCAGCACCGAGCCTTCGGCATGACGCGTATAGCCGCGCGTGATGCGCACTTCGCGCAACTGGTTGGGCTGGCGCTGGCTGGGTCGCATAAGATTCCCCGGATATGTTATCTTGCCGGTATCGTGCCGGCAGTTAATTTACGAATCACGAATCCCCAAACACTGGTCTTCTCATGATCTACAGCATGACCGGATTCGCCAGCGCAACCCGCGAGCTTGCCACCGCCGCACTCAACGTCGAATTGCGCTCGGTCAACCACCGCTATCTCGATCTGCAGTTCCGCCTGCCCGAGGAACTGCGCGCGCTCGAGCCCGGCCTGCGCGAACTCGTCGTCGCCCGCCTGCAGCGCGGCAAGGTCGAGTGCCGCGTCGGCCTCAATCCGCTGCCGCACGCGCCTAAAGCGTTCGACCTCAATATCGAGGTGCTCAAGCAGCTGCGCGCCTTGAGCGAAAAGCTGCGCGCCGCGTGGCCCAGCGTACCCGGCCTCGCTGCCGCCGACATCCTGCGCTGGCCCGGCATGCTCGGCTCGGACACGGTGCCGCTCGAGGCCATGCGCGCCGCGTGCCATGACGCGCTGCAAGCGGTACTCGAGGATTTTACCGCATCGCGCGCGCGCGAAGGCGGGAAACTGAAAGACCTGCTGCTCGAGCGCGTCGCGTCGATGGAGGCGCGGGTTGCGACCGTCGCGCCGCGCATGCCGCAGGTAATCGCCGCGTTCCAGGAGAAACTGGCCTCGCGCCTGCGCGAAGCGATGGGAGCGGGTGACGACGAGCGCATCCGCCAGGAAATCGTGCTGTTCGCCAACCGCATCGATGTCGACGAGGAGTTGACGCGGCTCACGGCGCATCTGGGCGAAGTCAAACGCATACTCGGCGCCGGCGGCGCCGTGGGCAAACGCCTCGACTTCCTGATGCAGGAGCTCAACCGCGAAGCCAACACGCTCGGTTCGAAATCGGTCGATATCGAAGTCACCAAAGTGTCGCTCGAGCTGAAGCTGCTGATCGAGCAGATGCGCGAGCAGATTCAAAACATCGAATGAACGGCAATCTTTTCATCGTCTGCGCGCCGTCGGGCGCCGGCAAAACCAGCCTCGTCAGCGAGCTGGTGATGGCCGACCCGCAGATCAGGCTATCCGTGTCGTACACCACGCGCAAACCGCGGCCGGGAGAAGTCGACGGCCGCGAATACCACTTCGTGACGGAACAGACATTCATGCAGATGGCCGAGCGGGGGGAGTTCATCGAAAGCGCGCGGGTGCATGGTAACCACTACGCAACCTCGGCGCACTGGATCAGCGAGCAGCGCGCCGCCGGCCGCGACATCGTGCTCGAGATCGACTGGCAGGGCGCGGCCCAGGTGCGGCGGATGATCCCCGGGACGACCGGGATTTTCATCCTGCCGCCGTCCTTCGAGACGCTGCTGTTGCGGCTAAATACGCGCGCGCAGGACGCGCCGGACGTGATCGCGCTGCGGCTGGCGGCGGCGCGCGATGAAATCAGCCACGTCGGCGAGTTCGAGTATGTTATTATCAACGATAATTTCAGCCAGGCGGCGCAGGACCTGATCAGCATCGTCCATGCCCAACGGCTGCTGACCCCGCTTCAGCTGGCCCGTCACAGCGGCCAGATTAACCGCATGCAACAAGGGATTTAGCCATGGCACGTATCACCGTTGACGACTGTTTGAAGATTGTTCCGAACCGCTTCGAGCTGACGCTGGCTGCGACCTACCGCGCGCGCCAGATCACCAACGGCGCGACGCCGATGGTGGAGGCCAACCGCGACAAGGCAACCGTGATCGCGCTGCGCGAGCTCGCGGCAGGCCAATACGGAGTGGAGATCCTCAACAAAGCACCGTCCTGACGGCGACGCCGCGCCGAATCGCGGATTTGCTTATGTAGTTTCGTTCGTCCACATCCTGGTAGCCGGCCATGCCCGACGCCGCAACACTGTTCAAGGAGTGGGCCGGCTACCTCAAGCCGGAGGATGTGACGCGGCTCGAGACCGCGTATCACTTCAGCAAAACCGCGCATAGCGGCCAGTTCCGCGACTCCGGTGATCCCTACATCTCGCACCCGCTCGCGGTTGCCAACATCCTCGCTCAGCTGCACCTCGACTCGCAGGCGCTGACCGCCGCGCTGTTGCACGACGTGATGGAGGACACCTCCGTCACCAAGGCCGAGATCAGCAAGAAATTCGGCAAGCCGGTGGCGGAACTCGTCGACGGCGTCAGCAAACTCGACCGCATCGAATTCGAGACCCACGAAGAAGCGCAGGCGGAGAACTTCCGCAAGATGCTGCTGGCGATGGCGCGCGACGTGCGCGTGATCCTGATCAAGCTCGCCGACCGGCTCCACAACATGCGCACGCTCGATGCGGTGCCGGCGGAGAAGCGCCGCCGCATCGCGCGCGAGACCCTCGAGATTTATGCGCCGATCGCCAACCGCCTGGGTTTGAACAGCATCTACCAGGAGCTCGAAGACCTGAGCTTCCGTTACCTGTATCCGGCACGCTACCGCGTACTGTCGAAAGCATTGAAGAGCGCGCGCGGCAACCGCCGTGAAGTGGTGGGCAACGTACAGGAGGCGATCGCGAAACGCCTCAAGGCCGACGGCGTCGAGGCGGTCGTGCACGGGCGCGAGAAGCACATCCACAGCATCTACCGCAAGATGCGCGAAAAGCACCTGTCGTTCGCCAAGGTGCACGACGTATTCGGCTTCCGCATCGTCGTCAAGGACGTGCCGTCATGCTACCTGGTGCTGGGCGCGCTGCATGCGCTCTACAAGCCGATCCCGGGCAAGTTCAAGGACTACATCGCGATTCCGAAGGAAAACGGCTACCAGTCGCTGCACACCACGCTGTTCGGCCCGTTCGGCAGCCCGCTGGAGGTGCAGATCCGCACCCAGGAGATGCACAAACTCGCCGAAGCCGGCGTCGCGTCGCACTGGCTCTACAAGAGTTCCGATGGCTCGTTGAACGAGCTGCAGAAGAAAACGCACCAGTGGCTGCAGAGCCTGCTGGAAATCCAGTCCGGCAGCGGCACCTCGACCGAATTCCTCGAGCACGTCAAGGTCGACCTCTTTCCGGACCAGGTTTACGTGTTCACGCCCAAAGGCAAGATCCTGTCGCTGCCGCGCGGCGCTACCGCGGTGGACTTCGCGTATGCCGTGCATACCGACATCGGCAACCGCTGCGTCGCGGTCAAGATCAACCAGGAACTGATGCCGCTCAGGACCGAACTGAAGAATGGCGAACGTGTCGAGATCATCACCGCATCGCACGCCAAGCCCAACCCGCTGTGGCTGAACTACGTGATCACCGCCAAGGCTCGTTCGCATATCCGGCACTTCCTGAAGACCGTGCAATCCCAGGAGTCAGCGCAGCTCGGCGAGCGGCTGCTGAACCAGGCGCTCGGCGCCTTCAATGTCGGTGAGATCAAGGCCGCGCATTGGGACAAGTTGCTGAAAGACACCGGCGCCAAATCGCGCCAGGACATCCTGGCCGACATCGGGCTCGGCAAACGGCTGGGCATGGTAGTCGCACGCCGGCTGCTATCGCTCGGCGAGGTCGCGGGTGAGGAACGCAAAGCCGGCGCCCCGATCCTGATCCGCGGCTCGGAAGGCATGGCGGTGCAGTTCGCGCAATGCTGCAAGCCGATACCCGGCGACCCGATCATCGGCCTGATCAACAAGGGCCAGGGCATGGTAGTCCACGCGTCCGATTGCGGGGCGATCGCCAAGACGCGCGCCGATCCCGACAAGGTGTTCGACGTCGAGTGGGCGCCCGAAACCAAGAAGCTCTTCGACGTCAGCATCAAGCTGGTGGCGCTGAACCAGCGCGGCGTGCTGGCGAAAGTCGCGGCCGATATCGCCGCAGCCAACTCCAACATCGACAACGTCACTGTCGCTTCCGAACCGGGCGATCAATACGCGAGCATGCAGTTCACGCTGCAGGTGTCGAACCGCCTGCATCTGGCGCAGATCATGCGCGCGCTGCGCCACATCCCCGAAGTGATCCGCATCACGCGTGCCAAGGGCTAGCTACGCGATTTGCAGCAAACCCGCACGTAGGACTTGTCTTACCAGCGAGCGAAAAACCGCCGGAACAACAGGATTATTCCGAAGTCATAACGGGAGCGACCCTATCGCCGAGGAGCCCCGCATGGCACGCTCGAAAAAATGGTTGACCGGCATCGCCGGCTTTCTGGTGCTGCTCATAACGACGATCTACTTCTTCGACTGGAATTTGCTGAAGCCCCATGTCGAGCGACGCGTCAGCGCTTCGAGCGGCCGGACGTTTGCCATCAACGGCAATTTGGAGGTCCATCCCGCGCTGCGCCCGCGCATCATCGCAAACGGTATCATGATGGGAAATGCGGCGTGGGCGCGCGATCCGGATATGGCCAGGATCGAGCGCGTAAACTTCAAAATCGATCTCCTGGAACTGCTGGCCGGCCGGCTTCATTTCCCGGAAATTGCGCTGTCCGAGCCGCATTTCAGCCTTGAGGTCGACAAGGACGGGAAGGCGAACTGGGTGTTCACGGAGAAAGACCAGGGCAAGCCGGCTGAGTTTCCGAAGATCGACGTACTGACGATCGACCACGGCAGCGCCAGATATCGCGATCCGCGCATCAATACCGACCTCGCGGTCGAGATGAGTACGCGGCCCGGCAGCGGCAAGGAACCGGAGTCCATGGTGGACGTGACCGGCAAAGGCCGTTACAAGGGCATGGCGACGACGATCAAAGGCTCGGGCGGCGCGCTGCTCAGCCTGCGCGACGACCAGCATCCGTATCCGATCAAGGCGAACGTGGTAATAGGAACCACGCGGGCGCAAGTGGACGGGGTGCTGATCGACCCGCTGCACCTGAAGGGTGAACAGCTCAACTTCACGCTCGAAGGCAGCGATCTCGCGCTACTGTATCCGATCGTGGGTGTGCCGATTCCGCCGACGCCGCAGTATAAATTGACGGGTTCCCTGGATCACACCGGCGAAGTCTGGAAATTCCGCAAGTTCAAAGGCACGGTGGGACGCAGCGATCTCGCCGGGGATTTCTCCGTCGACCGCGGCAAGAAGCCCCAGTTGATCGTGGCCAACCTGTCTTCCAAAAATCTGGAGATGGCCGACCTCGGCGGATTCATCGGCGCGAAACGCGGCGAGCGTCCCAGCGACGTTCCGCCGCCTCCCGACAAGGTGCTGCCGAACGAGCCCTTCAGCCTGGAAAAGGTGCGCGCGGCCAACGCCGATGTCCGCTTCAAGGGCGAGAAGATCGTGACCGAGAACACGCCGCTCGAAAAAATGGATGTTCACCTCATCGTCAAGGACGGCAAAGTCACGCTCGCGCCGCTCGATTTCAGGGTCGCGGGCGGCAATCTGGTAACGCGGATCGAAATGGACGCGCGTAAGCAACGCATCGAGACGCACGCGGACATTACGGCCAAGGGCCTGCATCTCGACCGGCTGTTCCCCAATTCCAAGTTCACGGCTGCCAGCGCGGGAACGATGGGAGGCCGCACCAAGTTAGACGGGACGGGCAACTCGGTCGCGCAAATTCTCGGTACGGCGAATGGCGAGGCGGCGCTGATCATGGACGGCGGCGCGATCAGCGAGCTGCTGCTCAGGTTTTCGAACCTCGACATCGCCAATGCAATTGCCGTGATGATCGGAGGCGACAAGCAGATTCCGATCCGCTGCCTGGTCGGCAATTTCAAAGCCGTCGGGGGCGATTTCAAGGTCGACGCCCTGGTGCTCGAAACGGACAAGGTCAACATTGCCGGCGACGGCAACGTGAACTTCACCGACGAATCGCTCAATCTCAGACTGGTCGCGCGATCAAAGGGGTTCAGCCTGGTATCGTTGCGAGGCCCGATCGGCATTACGGGCACGTTAAAAAACCCCGTGCTGCGCCCTGAAATGGGCAAAGTGCTCGCCCGCGGCGGCCTGGCGGTGATGCTGGGCGCGTTGACCAGCGGGGTCGGCACGCTTATACCGCTGCTTGACTTCGGCAAGCAGCAGGAGAGCCACTGCGCGGCGCTCATCAGTCAGGCCAAATCCGATGCGGGTGTCAAGGCGAGTGACATCGCGCCGCGTCCCCCGGGCAAACGGTGATCCAACCCGCTGTCGCCCAATGGCGACAAAAAAACACCCGGCATTCAGTTGCTTAACAGCATGGCCCAATGGATGTCGGGTGCAGGCGACGTCCCGGTCGTGTAGGTGCAGTTCCGGTATGGAGCTAACACCTTGCTTTATAAGCACATTGCGCGATGGCACGCTGTTTGCGACGACTGGGGTGCGGGCGCTGTGCCCGCTATTCAAGCAACGGAGGTATTATGTTTAAGCGAAGTCGTATTGCCATGTTGGTCGCGGGTGCGTTATTCGCCGCGCAGGCAGGCGCTGAGTTGGGGCAATCCGAGGCATTGTGGTCGGATGGTTTTCCGCCCCCGGAACAAATCACCGTGTTTAACCCGGATGGATCGTCCTATTCCATTGTACCGATAGAGATGGATGTGGTTTCGCTTGAGCCGATTCTCTCGATTGTGGCCAACGAACCTCCCCCGGAACATCTCACGGTGTTCGAACCAAATGGACTGATCTATTCCTATGAGTTCACGCCGGTCGAGCCGGTAGTGTTATTGGAACCAATCGACGTCGTGGTGATGGAAGATGACGTTTCGATCGACGTCGTCGCGATGGAAGACGATGTTTCAAACGACGTCGTCGCGATGGAAGACGATGTTTCAAACGACGTCGTCGCGATGGAAGACGATGTTTCGATCGACCCGGTTGCCTTGAACGACGACGATGCGTTGTCGCAACCGGTATATGTGGCTCATTTTGTTTCGCCACCGTCGTACACGGGCATACTGGAAGAAGCGCGCAGCTAAACCAGCACTTGCCGCAAGCCCTGAACCCGCCCTGGATCCGCGTCGCGGACAGGGCGGTTTCAAGAGGCTAACGCGGTTTGCAGATCGAATACCCGTCGCGCCAACCCATCGCGTAGTTGGCATCGGATTTGAATCGCGGCTCGTCGCGCTTGCGCGAGGCGTTCACGCTGGCGCAACCGTCGGCATAGCCGGCGCGGAACGCCGGCGGATAACCGGACAGGTTGACCTTGGGCTGCGGCGCGGGCGCTGGCTGGCTGGCGCAGCCCACCATCAGCGTTACCGAGAGGATCGTCAAGATCAATCGCATCATTGTTGGATCCTTGGCCCGCGACTTTAGGCGCATTTCACATCACGCGGCCGACTGCGAGAAAAACAACGAGACATCTAACGGCACGGCACCACCTGATCCACCCCGCAGGTTGATTCCGGTGCTGATTACAAAACCCATTTACTTGCCGCTGCGCGGTTGTCGATCGCATCCACCACGCCACAGTTCTCACACGCGGTGGCCGCGATACGGTTGGGAGCGGCGCTCGCCGGTTTCTCCGGCGGCTGCACGGATTGCGGCTGCGTTTTCGGCCGTGGCTCCGGCTGCTGCACCGCGTCGGACTGCGCGGCGGGAATCAGCCCGGTCAGCGTAGCCACGCCGAGCGCGCTGAAAATGATCACCAGAATTGCGACGATCAAAAGCATCGCATAAAGCAATCCGTTTCCGCATGTCGCTTTTTCGCTCCATGTTTTGGTTTTCATAATGGCCTCCATGCCCAAAAAAACGCGGACAATCTAGCCAACGATTTGCCAAACGCCGTCGCCGCCGCTGCACGCCTTGTGACGCACCGTTTCGCTGCGGCCCTGGCCGGAGACGCGCGTCACGAACTCGCGGCACGGCCGGCCGCCGAGGCTATAGCCGCCGAGCGGCATCACGCGGTAGGCCACGCCATTGTCGGCATTGGTCCACGCTTTGCCGTGCCGATTCCCGCTGCGTTTGCGAATTTCGCTCATCGTTGTCTCCCCGCTCGGACCTGGTGATTACGCCCCGACGCCCGCGCCAAAAGCGGCGCGGGCGTCACCACCGGTCGCGATTAACTCTTCACGGCCAGATTCGATTTCACGCTCTTCACGCCCTTGATTGCGGAGGCAATCTCCTCCGCACGCAGCGCTTGTCGCTCGTTTTTGACGAAACCCGAGAGCAGCACGACGCCTTTGTCGGTCTTAACGTTCACTTTGAGCGCGCTCACCTCACGATCTTTCACCAGCGCCGCTTTCACCTTGGCCGTGATGACGCTGTCAGTAACGACTGCCGCGGCGCGCATGCGATCATAGATAGCCTGCGCTTTCGCGAACTCGTCCCGGTCCAATTTGCCGTCGTGGTTGTCATCAGCTTCGCTGAATGCCTGCAGAAAAAGAGCCCGCTTGGCCGCCTCGTCACGACTGATATACCCGTCATGGTCGGCATCGACCTTTTCGAACGGCAGGCTGGGCTGGACGGGTGCAACTGCGTCAGGCGCCGCATAAAGCGGAGCCGCGATAGCCATGGCTACCGCGGCTACCAAAGGTTTCAATATTCGCTTGGTCTTCATGTCTCGCTCCTTTTCGAAAGTTTTGATCGGATTACGAACGCAAACGCGTTCAACGTGTATCCAGCAACCGCCGTGCCAATTTGTCTTTCTTTTATAAATCAAACGGATAGGCGCGAGTACCCGCCACCTGCCGGGGCCCCAACCGTCGCCGCCGCACGACAGTAGGACGACAATGCGAGACGGGGCGTTGATTTAACTGGAATTTTTCTGTCGCCGGGCGGCGACGTTTGGCGCGAAGAAACCGGACTACTGTTTCGACGCCTTGAAGATCGCGGGGTCGAGTTCGTGCCGCTGCAGCAGTTTGTAGAACTCCGTGCGGTTGCGCTGCGCGAGCCTGGCTGCCTGCGACACGTTGCCGGCAGTGATCTTGAGCAGCCGCGTGAGGTAGTCCCGCTCGAACTGCTTGCGCGCCTGCTCGAACGACGCAAATTCGCTCTGCTGGTGCTGGATCGCCTGCTGCACCAGCGCGGCCGGAATCAGCGGCGTGCTGCACAGCGCCGCCGACTGCTCGATCACGTTGTAGAGCTGGCGTACGTTGCCCGGCCAGGTGGCGCCCACCAGCAGCTCGAGCGCCTCGGGCGCGATGCTATTGATGGTTTTGTTGTACTTCTTGGCGAGCGCCGCCAGAAAATAGTTCGCGAGCAGCGGAATGTCCTCGCGCCGCTCGGCCAAAGACGGCAATTTGAGCGCGACGACATTGAGCCGGTAGTACAGGTCTTCGCGGAATCGGCCTGCCGTCATTTCGGTTTCGATGTCGCGGTTGGTCGCCGATATTACGCGCACGTCGATGTCGATGCTTTGGGTTGCGCCGACCGGCCGCACCTGCTTTTCCTGCAGCACCCGCAGCAGTTTCACCTGCAACGGCAGCGGCATATCGCCGATCTCGTCAAGGAACAGCGTGCCCTGGTCGGCGGTCTGGAACAGACCCTTGTGGTCGCGCACCGCGCCGGTAAACGCACCTTTGACGTGGCCGAACAGCTCGGACTCGAGCAATTGCTCGGGCATCGCGCCGCAATTGATCGCGACGAACGCCCGGTCGCGGCGTGCGCTCGCATTATGTATCGCCTGTGCAAGCAGTTCCTTGCCCGTCCCGGATTCGCCGACAATGAGCACGCTGGCGTCGGTCGCCGCGACCAGGCGCGCTTTGGCGAGCACGTCCTCGATCACCGGGTTGCGCGTGATGATCGCGGCGCGCCATTCGTCGCCACCCGCCGGCGGCTCGGCGCCGGCCGCGCCGCCGGCCGCGAGCGCGCGCCCGACCTCTTCGAGCAGCGCCTGCGCGTCGAACGGCTTGGTCAAATAGCCGAACACGCCGCGTTTGGTCGCCGCGACCGCGTCCGGTATCGTGCCATGCGCGGTAAGGACGATCACCGGCAGCGTCGGCTGGGTCTGGTGGATCGCATCGAACAGTGCCATGCCGTCCATGCCGCTCATCCGCAGATCGGTCACCACCAGGTGCGGCCGCGCCACGCTCAACTGGGCGAGCGCTTTTTCCGCGCTGGCGACCGCGGTAACGTCATAGCCCGCGGACTTCAGACGGATCGTCAGCAGCCGCAGCAGGTCCGGATCGTCGTCGACCGCCAGTATTTTGCGCGCCGCGCCGCTCATCGCCGTCGTAACGCACCCGGGTCGCGCTCGATCAGACTTTTCTCGAGCGATTTCAGGGCCTCGAGCTTTTGATGCAGCCCCTGTGCCCGCCGCTGTTCCTGGATCTGCGCGCTTACCATGAACGCGAGGCTGTGCAGCACCGCATCCGGCTTCGTGAGCAGCGGCTCGAGCGCCTCAAGTGCGCGCGCGTCATCGCGGAACGCGGCGCCCGGCACGCTCAACAACATCGCGTAACGCACGCGGTTGAAATCGGAAGCCGTCTGCGCGTGGTGCTGGCGCGTCGCGTCGTACTCCTTCGCAAGCCCGGCAGCGGACAGTTTGCGCACATACTCGAAATATATCAGCAGACTCTCGCTGTCGCTGGCCGGACGTGGACCGTCCGCTCCGACCCACCGCTCGCCGCCGGTCTCGACGCTGCGTAACATGCCGCAGCCGGCAGCAAGCAGCGCTGCGAGCATCAGCAGAAGCAGCGATCGCCTCATTGCGCCTCCGCCTGCTTGAGCGGCAGCTCCACGTGCAAATGCGCGCCGCGCGCACCGTGCGTTGCGATTACTTCGATGCTGCCGCCAAGAGCTGCCACGCATTCCTTGACGATCGACAGGCCGAGACCGCTGCCTTTGACCGGCCCCGAACCCTGGATCCGGCCCTGATAGAACGGCTCGAAAATACGCCCTTCATCGGCGGCGCCGATGCCCGGCCCCTGATCGATGACATCAACGCTCAAATGCCCGCCATCGCGATTCATCTTGATGTTGATAGTCCCGCCCTCGGGAGAAAACTTGATGGCATTCGACAAGAGGTTATCCAGCACTACGCGAATTTTCCCGGCGTCTGCAATCAGCGTGACTTCGGCGGATTGGGTCTGCAGCGTGAGGTTTTTTGCCTGCAGGGCGAGTTTCTGATTTTGTGCGACGCGCTCAAGCACCTGCCCTGGATTGACCGGCCCCAGCTCGAGCGTGAGTTTGTGAAACTGAATCGATCCATAATCAAGAAGTTCTTCAATCCGCTGCTGCAATTCTATACTGTTATGGCGCAGGATCTGCGCAATCTCCCGCTGCCCCGGCGTCAATTGGCCGACGACATCGTCCGACAGCAACTGGGTGCCTTCGCGCAGCGCGGTAAGCGGCGTCTTCAGTTCGTGCGATATCTGCTGCAGAAAGCGGTTTTTCTGCTGCTCGAGATCGTTCAGGCTGCGCCGCATCCATTCCAGGCGCTCGCCGAGATACTCGAGATCCTCGGGTCCGTTCACCGTGACGGGCGAGTTGAATTTGCCGTCGCCGAGCTCGCGGATCGCCGCTTCGATCTGCCGAATGGGGCGCGAGATCAGGATGGTGAAGCCGACGACCAGAAAGATCATTACCGGAATCAGCGCCAGCGCCTGCCACAGCATGATGCGCTGCGTGTGATCGGCGGTTGCACGCATCGCCCTCACCTCGCGGTCGATCAGCTGACCGCTCTTGGTCATGATCGCCTGAGCGCGGCTGGCCAGCTCGACGAACCGGCTTACCGGTGCCTGGAGCGTCGCCGGCTTGAACGTGGGGTTGGCAAGCGCGTCGAAAATCTGCTGCTCGGCCGCGACAATCGCATCGAGGTCAGCGCGCTGCCCGGCGTCGAACGGCAGCGCCGCGAATTGCGCCGCGGTTTCCTGGAATTGGACACGGCTGACTTTGTAGGGATCGAGCAGGCTGCGGTCACCGAGGATCACGATCTGGCGCGCGCTGCGTTCCATCGCCGTCAGCAACTCGCTCAGGCGGCGGCTGTTCTGCGTTGCCTGGACCGCATCGTAGACTGCGGTCTGACTGCGGTTGGCAAGCCGGTCGACCGCGACCGCGCTCGTGATCAGCGCAACCACGAGCGGCAACGCGACCAGCGTGAACCCGACCAGCAGCAGCTTGAGAAACGAACGCGGGTAATAGGAGCCCATGCAGGGAGATTATACGTAATTCACGCCAGCGCCCGCCCCATCCACTGTTCGCTCTGAGCGCGCGCGACATCATTGAGCGAACCCAGTTTGCCATGTGTTTCGCGCAGCCACGCCGCGTCGCTGCGGCGCGCGGTAACGTCGGCGCGTAACGCGTCGAGGGCCGCAGCGGTCCTGATCTCCGCCGCATGCGCCGCCAGCATGTCCAGTGTCTGCAATAAGTCCTGCTGCAGCGGTACCTGCTGCTGGGTATACGCATCGACATAGGTTGCATCGAAGCCGTAACGGCACGCCTGAAAGCGGTTATGCCGGTAGACCAGATAAATGTCTGCCGATGCCGGCTGCGGCCGTTGCGTAAGCGCGTAGTGCGCGAGCGTCTGCGCGTACGCCGCAAGCTGCGCCGCGCGCTCGACGGTGAGCGGTGTGTCGAGCACGCGGATTTCGACCGTGCCGTATTCCGGCTTGGGCCGGATATCCCAGTAGAAATCCTTCATGCTCTCGACGATGCGAAAGCTCCGCATCTTTTCGAAGTAGGCGTCGAACTCGTGCCATGTCTGCACGAACGGTATGGTGCCGGAGAGCGGAAACGCGCTGACGGTATTGAGCCGCGACGACTGGAAGCCGGTGTCCGCACCCTGCTGAAACGGCGATGACGCGGACAGCGCGATGAAATGCGGAATGTGGCGCGACAGCATGTGCGTCAGGTAGATTGCGGTGTCGCCGTCCGGGCAGCCGATGTGGATATGCTGGCCGAACACCGTGAATTGCTTGGCGAGATAGCCGTAGACTTCGAGCAGATGCTTGAAACGCTCCGTCGGATAGATGCGGCGCTCGCTCCATTTGTGAAATGGATGCGAGCCGCCGCCGGCAATGCGCAGGTTGAGCTGCACGGCAGCCTGCGCGAGTGCGTCACGGATCTGTATCAGCTCCGCGAGCAATGACTCATGGCTGAGGTGAATCGACGAATTGAGTTCGATCATGCTCTCGGTGATCTCCGGCTTGATGGCGCCCGGGTGCGGAGTTTTTTCCAGCACCGCCAGCAGGTCGGCGGCGTCGCGCGCGAGATTGTAGTCGCGCGAATTCAGAATCTGCAGCTCGAGCTCGACTCCCACCGAGATCCTGGGGGAAGGCTTGAAATCCATTTCGCTCATATCGCCTCCTCCGGCCGCGCCTCGCCCGCGCGGCGCAACGCGAATTGCACTGCAAAAACGGGCCGACCAGCTCGAGGGTCAGACCGTCACCGGGTCGCCTCGGTCTTCTGAGAAGTGCTTCTAAGCAAGGACTTGCTCGATTTGTTCCCGGCGCAGCAGCTCGTATACGAAGTCTTCCAGTTCAGGGCCGAGAACATCACATGTGGAGACCATACCAATAGGCCGACCATTATCGACAACCGGGACACGCCGAAAACTGCCCTCGTACATCAGGTGAAGCGCATGCCCGAAGGATTTGTCCGGTTGTATGGTCTGGGGGTCGTGGGTCATGACTTCGGCGAGCTGGGTGGCTTTTGCATCACGCCCCTTCGCGATTACGCGAAACAGCGCGTCACGCTCAGTAAAGATCCCAACGAGTCTACCGTCTTGCACGATCATCAGGGCCCCTGACTGGTTTTGTTCCATCAGGCATGCGGCTTCTGTAACAGTGGTTTCGGCCTTACAAGTGAGGATCTTCTGGTCCTTGATAATCATTCGGACGGGTCGGTATGGCACGTTAATCCTCCGCTCGCAGGTTATTGAAAGCGAAAAGAGTGGCCACTGGGGCAACTATAAACTCCACCGCAGGCCCCGGTAATAAGGCGCACCGGCTATAACATGGTGGTGTTCTTCCGCTCTCGCGTCGCGAACGCTCATGCGCTTCATCGCGGCTCGCGCTTTCATCGCCAACCTTGTTCCATGGTTTACGGCCTTGTTCCTACCAATTCGATTTGCTGCGACGATGTTCATTTCGGCGGCTCCTCTCGAAAAGTTTACGCAACGCGTCCCTCATGCGCGAAGTCCGCGTTCAAAACGCGATTCAGGATAAGGCACCGGGATTCGCCACGCTATCGCGGAAACCTGATTTTCCTGTAGTGATCAATCCAGCCGAAATGCAGGAATCCGCCTACAAACGGCCAGTCGGCCAAAACCGAAAGCGACCGGACGAAACTCAGAGCGCCTCTTCCTGCCGCGCTTCGCCGGCGCGACGCAACGCGAACTGCACTGCAAGCGGGCCGACCAATTCCAGGATCAGCGCCGCGGCGAGCACGATGGTTGCGAGCTTCGCGCCGAATGCCGGATACAATGTGCCCGCGCTGCTGGTCATCGCGAGCGCAATTCCCGACATCGGCAGCAGCGCGAGGCTGAGCAGCCCGCCGCTGCCGGGGCGAATCCCGCTCAGGTGCGCCAGACACAGCACGCCGAGCGATTTGCCGACGAAGCGCGCCGCGATATAAACCGCGGCAATTGCACCGCCGGCGATCAGATCGGTAACCTTGAGCAGTGCGCCCGTCACGACGAACAGCACGATGAAGAAGACCTGCCCGAAGCGGCCGATATCAACCGGCATCAACACATGGTCCCGGTCAAGGTTCCTGGCCAGCACCCCGAATGCGAGTAACGCGATCAGTACCGAGAATTTCAATGCTTCCGCGGCGCCGACCAGCAACACGACCAGCGCCAGCAGCAAGGCCAGATGCTGTTCGCCCTGCTTGCCGAGCCAGCGCGCGAGCCACAACGCCACCACGCTCGCGAGGAATCCCGCGTAAAGCGAGGCTGCGAGGATATACACCGGGTGCAGAACCATGACCGGCCAGCCGGCTCTGTATTCGCGATGGATCCACGACAACGCCATCGTCAGCAGCACGAACGCCACTACGCTGTTGATCGCCACCAGGTTCAGTGCGCGCTCCGTCACCTGGCCTTCGGCGCGTTGCTCGCGCGCGACCAGCAGCACGATCGCGGGCGACGACGACACGCCGATGGCGGCCGCCATGGCGGCGTACAGCGCTGGGATGTCGAACCACACGAGCGCACCGAACATGCAGCCGAACGACAACAGGCTTTCAGTCAGCGCCATCACTGCCAGCCAGCGATCGTGTCTGAGCCACTCCAGATCGAGGCGCCGCCCAAGCTCGAACAACACCAGCCCCAGACCCACGTCGAGAAACACGCGCGTGTAGCCGAGCATTCTGGCGTCGAGCACGTTGAGCCCGCTCGCGCCCAGCGCCAGTCCAATCAGCACGTAGCCGGTAATGCGCGGCAGATTGAGCACGCGCCGCATGAGTTCGCCGCCGAGCGCACCGGCGAGCAGCAGTACACCGAACAATGCCAGCGGATTGGCAGGGAGCGGAAATTGCGGAAGAAACTCAAAACTCGTCATCGCAGCCCTCCTCTCCGCGACTTGCCCTTAGGCGCGGACGTTATCCGGCAGACTCTCGCAAGGATCGTGCCTGACGGTGATGGCGGTTTCAAGAGACGTATTACGGAACCCGTACCGGGGAGATGCGTCAAATCAATGCATTGCGGGCAACTTTTTGGTTGTGCGATTTTCAGGTAATTTTTGCACTTGTGTCGCCCCACACCTCAATCCGGACTGGGAGCCAGCATGAACGCAAGACGCCATCGGCTGATTGTCGTCTCAAACCGGCTGCCGTTTGTGTTTCACCGGGAGGCAAACGGCGCGTGGCGTGTTGAGCCCGGCTCGGGCGGGCTGGTAAGCGCATTGTTGCCGGTGCTGCGCCATCGTGGCGGCACCTGGATCGGCTGGCCCGGCACGTCCGATGTTTCCGATGAACTCGACCCGATACTAGCCAGGACCAGCGCAAATGCCGGCTGTGCCCTGCTACCGGTGCACTTGACGGCGGAGGAAGTGCACGACTTCTACCACGGTTTCTCGAACGAGATCATCTGGCCGCTATTCCATGACCTGCAGTCGCTGTGCAATTTCGAACCGAAATACTGGCGTACCTACCGCGAGGTGAACCGCAAGTTCGCGCAAATCATCATGCGCAATAGCAATGAGGAAGATTTCGTCTGGGTTCACGACTATCATCTGATGAATGTTGCCATGGATCTTCGCAAGACCGGCTGCGCTTCGCGAATCGGTTTTTTCCTGCACATCCCGTTCCCGCCGCTCGACCTGTTCGTCAAACTGCCATGGTGCGCGAGATTGATCGAGGCCCTGCTTGTGTATGATCTGGTCGGTTTCCAGACGATGCGCGACCGCCGTAACTTCGTGGAATGCCTTAAAGCGCTGGTAAAAGACGTGCGGATAGACGGCAAGGGACAGATCGTAACCGCCATGGTCGGCGCGAGACAGGTGCGCATCGGCGCCTTTCCGATTGGCATCGATTTCAACGCTTTTCTGCGCCAAACCGCCACCCCGCAGGTGGCAGCCAAGGCGCAAGCGCTGCACAAGCTGTTGCCGAACCGCAGGCTGGTGCTGGGCATAGACCGGCTCGACTACACCAAGGGCATCCCGCACCGGTTAAATGCGTTTCAAGATCTGCTTACCCGTTACCCGCATCTGAGAGAGAAGATTTCGCTGATCCAGGTCGTGGTGCCGAGCCGCGTCGGAATCCCCAGTTACGATGATCTCAAGACATCGATAGAGCAGATGGTCGGGCGCATCAACGGCGAATTCGTGCGCCCCGGGGGCTGGGTCCCGGTGTGGTATGTGTATGGGAGCCTGACCCGAATCGAGTTGCTGGCGTATTACCGTGCGGCGGATATCGCATTGGTGACGCCGCTCAAAGACGGCATGAACCTCGTCGCAAAGGAATATTGCGCCTGCAGCATCGAGGAGGATTGCGTATTGATTCTGAGCGAGTTCGCCGGGGCAGCAGCACAGCTGCACGGTGGCGCGCTGCTGGTCAATCCCTACGATATCGAAGGGGTAGCGGATGCCATAGTACACGCGTATGAAATGGATGCAGCAGAACGCAGCGGGCGCATGCGAAGATTACGGCGTTCGGTTCGCAAGTACGATGTTTTTTGGTGGGTGGATTCCTTCCTGAGCGCTGCTTTTACCAAGGAATTGAGCGATTTCCCGCGCCCGGCCGACTACGTTGCAGATTCGCTCGAGGACTATTTCACACCTGAGTAGCGAACGCTTTCCTGGGCTTCGTCGCGCGCGCCTGAGACTCACGTCATGCAGCGGCGCGCATCCGCGCACGGCCGCGTGCCATCAGCCAGTTCCACGCCGCGCCCTCGTGCTCGAGATCGAAGTGCTCTACCTGCGAGTGAAGGAAATGATTGGCGACCTGGGGCATGATGGTCGCAACGCCGCGGTCCGCGACGACCGCGACTTTTTCGATTCTGTGGTGATGCCGTCTGACGAACTTCAGGTTCGCGAGGAGCGCGCCGAAATCCTTCCAGGCGGAAGACGCCCGCGCGTGCAGCATGACTCCGCGCAGCGTGTCATGCCGATGGAGATAGCCGACGACGAGGCAATCGACGAAGCATGCGAGCGTTCTGAAATCGGCGGCCTCGAGCGGTCCATCCGGTTTCAGCACCAGTATCCCTTCGTTGCGTCGCAAATCGAATTTGAGCATGGTGGGATAGCCTCCTTAATGCGGCAGCGCGCCTTGGCGACCAGCCGCTCGAGCGCGGGCAACTCCTATTGCGTTCCGGTCGTTCCTGTAGTTCCGTTCGTTCCGGTCGTTCCGGTAGTAGTTAGTTGATCATTCTGCCCTGCCGCTACGGCCGCCACGGCTGCGGCGACCGCCACTGCGGCCGCCACCGCACCTGCGCCGAATCCCGTGCCAGCAGCGGCGGTCGCGGCGGCGGCTCCCGCGGCACTGCTGGCCGTGCCTGCCGTGGTGCCGGCAGGAATCGAAATCACCCCGGCAGGCGCGACACCCGGGGCCGCCAGCGTGGCGGAGGTAACCCCGGCCGGAAAGCCCGGCGTGACGGTCAGGACGCCGTTAGCGCCAATCGAGGCCGTGAAACTCGCCCCTGCAGCGAAGGTTTGACCGCCCAGGGTAATTGCGCCCTCCGTAACCGTGCCGACGACCGAACCATTTGCCAGTACTGCCAGCGCAAATGCCGTGCCGCGAATGCCGATCGTCGTGGTCCCGGCGGTAAGCTTGAATGCATCCTTGTCTTTCTGTCCGATCAAGCCGGTAACAAACCGTGCGCCACCTTTGAGCAGCGCAAACACGACGCTGCTCTTCGCGGCATTCTTCTCGTCGAACACGTATTGCCGGACATGAAAAGACGAGTTCTCTTGCAGCGAGACTCCTTGGCCGTCCGCAAACCTGAGAACCACGGAACTCCTCGCACCAGTCGTGATAAGCGTGTCGCTGACCAGCGTTTGGCCCGTGGATACCGGGCAAACTGCCCCCGTCCCTACCTTCGCCTTCACGTCGCCGGTAGCCTCCATCACGATCCCCTGGGGACTCGCGAGAGCCACCCCCGCGGGCACGCACCCCTGCGCCGCAGCTGCGATGGCGACGCCCCCGGCGAGGGATTCCAAGAACAGGGACAGAACGAGCATTTTCCCGACAACACCCACGCACCGCGCGAATATCCGGATGTCACTCTTATTCATGGCTAGTTTATCCTTGGATTTGTCTTGTGCGGTGCCTGGCGTGCATTGCGCATCACGTCGACGATCTCGCGCGTTGCGGTCTCGACCAGCAACACGTCACCGCCAACCACCATGCGCTCGTGCCCGGGGAACGGGGGACTCAGCCGGCATTCAAGCTCGTCAGGCAGCAAATTCTTCCGGAATTCCGAAATTAGCGCTTTCATCGAGCCCGGCCGCACCACCTCGTCGAGGTCGTGTTGATGGAAATAATCGCGGATGACCGCGCGGTCGACGCAAGTGATGCGGGGTTTGACGTGATAGGCATCGCCCCTGATCGCCGCGCGATTGTGCTGCGTGCAAGAGGGAGCGCTGGATATGACGCGCAGAGCAACGCCGGAAACGGGCGGTCGCATTCGCACCAATGCGCACCGAATGTCGCTGGTTGCATGCGTTCTCATGATTTTCTCCTTTCAGCCAGTCCTGGTAATCTCCGGTATCAGGATTTCGCAAGCGTGCGGTTTTTGTCTTCGATAACCTTGATCAACCCGTCGATACCGGAACGGCTGACCTCGGAGGCGAATTGGCCGCGGTAATTGGTCACCAGACTCAGGTTTTCGACCACCACGTCAAGAACCTTCCAGCCATCGGCCGCTTTTGCCATGCGGTAATCGATCGCAATCGGCGCTTTGCCGGGATCCTTCACCGTGGTTTTGACTATGGCCTCGTCCGCGCCGGACTGGGTCGGGGCCGGCTTGACCTCGACCGTCTGATTACCGGTAGCGGACACGCTCAATGCGTTGGTATAGGTGTTGACCAGCAGTGTGCGAAAGCTGTTCTCCAGCGCCTGCTGCTGTGCCGGGTTTGCCTGGCGCCAGGACGGGCCCATCGCGAGTTGCGTCATACGCTTGAAATCGAAGTGCGGCAAGACCTTCTGCTCCGCAAGCGCGCGCAGCGCGTGCCGGTCCTTGTTCTGTTTGATGACCGCCAACACTTCATCAACGGTAGATTTGACCAGCGCATCGGGTGCTGCGTCGGCCGCCAGGACAGCAGGTGCCGGAATCAGCAGCAGCCACATCATCAGAAAATACAGGATGGTTTTCATCGCAGACGCTCCTCGTGATAGCAACGCTTACTTGCAATCGACTTTGCTGCCGACCACCGCGCCGGTACCAGCGCCAGCCACCATCGCGATATCGCGGCCCAGACCTCCGCCGATCTGCGAGCCCAGCAAGCCGCCTGCCAAACCGCCTATGATCGCCGCGCTATAGTTGGGTTGCCTACACCCCTGCTTGATTTGCGGACCGCCCGCACAACCGGCAAGCATTCCTGCACCGACAAGTACTGCTGCAAGTTGTTTCGCTGACTTCATGATGTGCTCCTCTTTCAGCGTTTACGCGTATCCCGCGAAGATCAGTGCAATCCGCGTGCCACATTGAAATAAGCAAATGAAATCAGTCGAATGCGGGTTCCGGGTGAATGCTTTCCAGCGCGAAAACTGTCGCCGTGCGACGACATCCGCGCAACAACATAGCGATAACTGCCGGGACTTCAAGGACTTAAGCTGTCGCCCCAGCGCGACAAGCGGCAATGCGCATATTTGCCTGCTCATGCGCGTTTGCGCACCGCCTCCAGAAATTCATCAAGTATCGGCGTGGGGTCGAGCACCGTTTCATCACCCGGACGCAGAAATTCGGGGTGCCATTGCACGCCGAACACATAGCCGCCTCCCTGCCACCGTACTGCCTCGATCACGCGGTCGGATTCGGCATAGGCTTCAGCCACCAGGTCGCGGCCCAGCGTCTGGATGGATTGATGGTGGATGGAATTCACATGCGCGACGTGCGCATCCGGATACAACCGCGCCAGCCCCGATCCGGGCTCTATCGTGATCGCATGAACGTTTTTATCGTACGTCTGTTCGTTGCTATGTTCGAATGAGCCCGACAATTGGGTGCGGATATCCTGATACAGCGTGCCGCCATAGGCAACGTTGATCAGCTGTGCCCCGCGACAAATACCGAGCACGGGCTTATCGGCCTCGACAAATTCGTGCAGCAATTCCATCTCGTAGACGTCGCGCACCCGGTCACCCGCCCATTCCGGCCTGAGCGGTTCTTCACCATAGCTTTCGGGCGCGACATCGGAGCCTCCCTGCAGCACCAGGCCGTCCAGATGCCTGGCGTAATCGGAGAGCCGGATATTGCTGCGGTGTATGATGCCGTCCTTGTCGACCGACGGAACCATGAATACGAGCACGTCACGCGACATTACCCAGTGCGCGACCGATTGCTCAAGATATTGCAAGGTCTTGCTCTGAATGCCAACGCTGTTCGGGCCGGGATGATAGATCCGGGCCGAAACGCCGATCTTGAGAGTTCGTGGCCGTATCATGCAATCGCATCACGTTCCCAACTGCCTGGCGCTTCTCTCGTGGTCACCCCGGCATCGGCCCGCAGTCGCGAATACTCTCTGCGCTTCATGTCGAGGTATTCGCTGCGTTCCAATTCATGCAGTTGGAGTGGATAGCGTTCGATCGCCGCGAACCAGGCACGCAGCCTGGTTTCAAGCCGTGCCTGCGGCGGCGCCGACAAGGTGCCAAGAAAAGCTTCGATCGCGAGGTAATAGCGCATGGTGTTGCGTTCCACCATGCCGCGCATTCCGCCAACGTAGAGGGGCCGGCCATCGGGTTGCGTGCCCACCATGGTGAATCCCACCTTGCCGCGGCCGATGGTAGCGAGGTAGGTCTTCATCGCAAGCCGTCCCGCCAGGCCATACGCATAGGAATACGTGAAATGGATGAAGGTAGCGCCGTCATCCACCGCGACCGCCTCGAGTACGACCCAGTAGTCGCGCGTGCTGAGCGGCCCCTCGTCCGCGGTCAGCATGACCTTCAGATAGTCCGGCGTCGCGGCGGCAACGCGGTACGCAAAATCCACCTGGTAGGACGCACTCAGCGGCTGGTCGTGGTTACTGCCGATGTTGACCTGGAGCACGCTGCCGTGGCGGTCAGTCGCGGCGCGGCAATACTTGGTATTGATATGCAACATCAGAATGTCGCACCAGCGGGCCGGCCCGTTCAGCGCTGCGCCCGCCGTTGCGAACGGATGATTGATGAGCGCATAAATGTCGCCCGTCACGCCGCCCGGGGTCTCGCTGGAGTCTATCTGTAGCGGCCGCTGGAACTGGTTGTGGCTGAGTTGATCCCGCAATACACCATACTGGGCGCGCAGGGCCGCGGCCGGATTCGCGTTGCTATCGCCGGCATGTGCAAGACTCGCGCCCAGCCACGCCAACGTCAACGCAAAATGCCGCGCTACGGCCCACCATAACTTCATTCCCGGTAATGATTTCATGTTTACGTAACCATGTGGATCTTGCCAGTGCCGGTGAGCTCAACCACGCCGTTGAGCGTTTTGACATGGATATTGGTGGCGCTGACCTGCTTGTCTTCGACCATTATCGCGAGCGTTCATCTCCGGAATGGAATTATTTTCGAGCGGTAAACGGGCGTCTGTACGGTCGCGTACACAACGATGTTCCGCCACGCGCCAGCTTCAGCGCACACCCCCGCCGCTACGCCTCATCACCGGAGTTGCCGATATCCCGTGCACTGCAATGGACGCAGCCACCACAGTGAGGACCAGCGAGGTCAGCTTTTCCGTAAGCTCCGTCGGCGGTCCCGCTTCGATCGCGTACATCAGGTAGTAGAGCGACCCGATGCCGCGGATGCCGAACCATGAAATCAGCTTGAGTTCGCGCCGCGAGCAGCGCGCGCCGGCGAACCCGACGAACACCGAAACCGGCCTGATCACCGCGAAGAGCAACAGCGCGAGCCACAGACCACCGTGATCCAGGCTGACAGTCGAGAGGCTGGCGCCCAGCGCCAGTACCACCACCAGCTCGCCGATGCGCTCAAACCGCTCGTTGAAAGCGAGCACGGTTTTCACCATATGCGCCGGCGCCGTTGCCGGATGCGTGACCTCCTCGGACTTGGCCACTTTCGGGATGACGTTTTTCTGGCTGTCGTGCGATTCGGTTTCGATGTGGCGCATGGCGAGGCCAGCGGCCAGCACGGCAAGAAAGCCATAGGCTTGCACGAGCAATGCGAGTCCGTAGGTCAGCGCGATCAATCCCAGCGCCAGGAAGTCATCCCACCCGACGGCTTCCTTGAATTCGCGCCGCACGAACAGCACGATGTAGCCCACCGCTTTGCCGCAGAGCCAGCCGAGCGCGAGACCCGCGCCGACCGCCCACACCAGGTCGAACGCAACCCAACGCAATCCGAACCGCCCCAACTCCCCGAGGCCCAGCAAGCCGAGACCGAGAATCACAAACGGGAAGGCGATTCCGTCGTTAATTCCGCCTTCAGCGGTCAGGGTAAACCGCGTGCGATTCCTGTCGTCGGCATGTCTTACCTGCACGTCCGATGCGAGTACCGGATCGGTGGGGGCCAATATCGCTCCCAGCAGCACGGCGCCGCCGAGTGGGAGCCCAAAGCCGAAAAAACCGACCAGCGTGATGGCGGCAATGACGACCGCCATCGAAACGGTCGCCAGACGGAACGGCAACCGCCATAAAGGATCGCTGAGCGACGTGCGCAGCTTGAGCCCGACGGTAAAAAGGGAAATGATGACTGCGATTTCGCACGCGAGCCGCAATTCCGGCGATCGGCTCAGAGGATCGAGCGCTACGATATTCAGACCGGCGGGACCCAGCGCGACGCCGGTCAGCAGATAAATCAGTCCTGGGCTCAGCGGCAACCGATCCACCGCCGAACCCACCAGCGCCATCAGAATCAGCAATGCGCCGACGATCAGAAACCAGAAAGAGATCACGCGAACCGCGGGTAATCTTGATCGCCGGCGCTACGAACGCTGCAAGGTAGCTTACCCGGCTTGCTTCGTTCGGATCGCGAAACGAGCCGATAACTTCATGCTCAACCGCGCCGCCGCGCTGTTTCGTAGAGCGGCATCACGGTCGGCAACAGCAACTGGATCTGCTGCACGCGGCTTGCTTCCGCCGGATGCGAACTGAGAAACTCCGGTGGTCGCCCGCCCTGACTGGCAGCGATCATCTTCTGCCACAAAGTGATTCCGGCGCGCGGGTCGTAGCCGGCGCGCGCCGTGAGTTCCAGGCCGATACGGTCAGCTTCGGCTTCGTCAGTACGGCTGAAGCGGGTCGCGATCAGTGCCTCGTAACCGGCGTTCGCGAGGCTGGCTGAGCCCTCCCCGAGACCCAGCAGCGCAGAGCCGATACCGATTGCAGTCTGCGCGGCGATCGCCTGCGACACCTGCTCGCGTGAATGCTCACGCAGCGCATGCGAGATCTCGTGCCCCAGCACGATCGCGATTTCGTCGTCGGTAAGACGCAGCTGACTGATCAGCCCGGAATAAACCATGATCTTGCCCCCGGGCATGCAGAATGCGTTGAGTTCGTTGCCGCTGATGACATTGACTTCCCATTTCCAGCCCGGGGCATCGCGGCGGAACACCGCGGTTTGCGGTTCGAGGCGGCTCGCGATCGTGCGCACGCGCGCGAGCATGGCGCGATCCTGGTTGAGCGTGCCCTTGCGCGACGCGTCGGCTTGCAGCTTGGCATAAGCTTGCACGGCCATCTGGTCGAGTTGCTGCGAGGACACCAGCATCAGTTGCGAGCGGTTCGCGCCGACGGCTCCGCCCGTCGTGGTCGTTTCACATCCGCCGAGCACCGCCAGCGCCAAACCGAGCGATATCGCCGCGGTTATCCTGCAGATGAAGATCATGTTGTCTCCTCGAAAACAAGCGCGCCGGAATGTTATTAATGCGTGTCGCACCGCGAGCGTTCCTTACCGCGAATTTCTCGTCACAGTCTTGGTGCCGGTCACTTCGACATGCACCCGGCGATCGGGCTGCAGACACGCGATGAGCCTGGCGCTCCTCGGGCCTTTACAGTCGCCGGGCCGGGTGACGGGCTGCGTCTTGCCCTTGCCATCCGCGTGTATGCGATTGGCCGGTACACCCTTGCTCACCAGATAATCACGCACTGCGTGCGCGCGGCGCTCCGAAAGTTTCTGGTTGTATTGCCCGGTGCCGAGGCGATCGGTGTGGCCGGTCACGAAGATCGCTTCAAACTGCGCACCGTTGAGTTGGCTCGCAAAGTCGTCCAGCGTTGCCCTGCCGTTGGAGCTCAGCACGGCCCGATTGAAGGCAAACAGCGCTTCTGCCGAAAAATTAATGCTCTGCGGCACGATACGCGCGGGCGCCGGCTGCGGCGCGCGTTTTTGCGGCGGCGGAGTTGCGGCCACTGGCTTAGGCGCTTGCCTGACGGGATTGCAGGCGATGTCGCGCTCAGGAGTCCAGTCGCTGTCACGCACGCAGTCACCCGTGGTCGCGCTTCTTACGATATTGCCGTAGCTATCGACGAGGAAACCCTGGTTCCTCGCATCCTGCGCGATCGACATAACCGGCAGTAATGCCGCGGCGATGCCGGTAATGATCAGTTTCCGGGTTGCAAGCATGAGTCTTGTCCCCATTCCGGTGGTGGTGTATCCCTGCCGTTGTAATTTGATTATCGTCAAGCCAATCCGGACGTTCTGTGCGCTGGAGTACATACCGGGTAACGACGCCGGCGCATGTATGGCAAGGTTCTTCCGAGGCTTGTGAATGTGCAAAGTTTACACCCGCGTGAAAGTGATGGCGAATCAGGATACGCGACACCCGTTCGCGCGCGCTGCAATTTGCATGGCCGTGTACGTTAGCGTACAGAAGGAATCTGGCGCGGGGAATACGCTTTGATACAGCACCATCCGGAGTCCGGACAGCCACCGAATGCTACCTTTTTATCTGGAGACAAACTATGGAAAGAATTACTCTGAAAACGAATTGCGCGTTGGCCTTGTTGATCGCGGGACTAATGGCCGCCGGTCAGGCAGCCGCGGACAAACCCTCCTCGGCCGGCAGCGGCAGGGGCGAGAGAGGCGAGAGAGGCGAACACCGGGAGGATTCCGACCGCAGACACGACCGGCGGAGGGACGATGGTGAGAGAGGCCGCCACGGCGGTCGCGAATCGTCAGTCAGGACGCGCGAACATTTTCACGAGCGGCATCGAATCGTCGTCCACGAATTCTTCAGCGACGAGTTTCGCCGTGGCCGCTGCCCTCCCGGATTGGCCAGGAAACACAACGGCTGCATGCCTCCCGGCCAGGTCAGGACGTGGGTAATCGGCCGGCCGCTGCCGCCGGACGTGATTTTTTTCGCTGTGCCACCGCCGCTCGTCGTGCAGTTCGGCCCGCCGCCGAGCGGGCATCGCTACGTGCGAGTGGCAGGCGACATCCTGCTGATCGCGCTTGGCACGGGACTGGTCGTCGACGCGATTCAGGATCTGGGCAGGATGTAACGCGGCGCTTTGCGCATGATGAACGTCGGATACCACGGCCTCTGGGGCCTGCTGATACTCGCCGGTGATATCTGGGCGATCATCAATATTCTTCAAAGCCCGGTTTCGAACGAGAAGAAACTGCTTTGGATCATCGTGGTGGCGCTGCTGCCGCTGCTCGGTCTGATCCTGTGGTATTTTCTCGGACCCCGCGACGGCCGGACGTAAGTTCGATGCGGCTGTGAAAAAACCGCATGATCGAAAGGCAAGTTCGGCGCGCTGCGGCGCTGCTGTCGCGCTGGCCGCGGCCGTGGCGCATGGCGCGGTCATCCAGAATGCAGCCGCCGGCGGCGCGCTGCCTGATGAGCCAATTGCGGACGATGCCGCAGTACTCGCATCCCCGGCGCCAGGGCTGACGGGCTCGCCCGATCAGCAGTTGCGCGGCGGTCCTGCGCTTCGCATCCCCAGGGCCCTGCTGGCGCAGACGGGCGAACCGGCAGCCCCAACCCCCACCAAAACACCGCCTGCTTTGCTGCCGGAATTCGGATCACGCAAAAGCTACTCGATCCCGGCACTGGAGATACTCGGCTTCGACTTTCTGGTAAATCGTGCCGGCAAGCTGTTCAGCAACAGCAGCGACTACGACGTCAGCCTGTCGTCGATCCGCAGCAACCTGCGCAGCCGCTGGGTCGCCGACAACGATCCTTACAAAACGAACCAGTTCGGGCACCCATACCAGGGCTCGATGTACCACGGGTTCGCGCGCTCGGCGGGACTCAGTTACTGGGAGTCGGCCGCCTACACCTTTGCCGGCAGTGCGGCATGGGAGATCGCGGGCGAAAATACGCCGCCGTCCAGAAACGACCAGATCGCGAGCGGCATTGCCGGGAGCTTCCTCGGTGAGGCGTTGTTCCGGATGTCGAGCCTGGTGCTCGAACATGGCGACGGCGTGCCCCGGTTCTGGCGTGAAGTCATCGCCGCGGGCATTTCGCCCTCGACCGGTTTCAACCGGCTCGCGTTCGGCGAGCGCTTCGATCCCATTTTCTCCAGCCGCGGCGCGGCCTACTACAGCCGGCTGCAGCTCGGCCTGAGCGGCACCACGCAAAAAGCCCAGGGCGCTTCGACCGATTACAAACGCAACGAGCTGTTGACGGATTTCTCCATGGAGTACGGATTGCCGGGCAAGCCCGGCTACGAATACGCTCGTCCTTTCGACTACTTTGCTTTCCAGGCGACCGCCTCCAGCGCCAACGTCTTCGAGAACGTTCTGACGCGCGGACTGTTGCTGGGAAAAACCTACGACGAAGGTCACAATTTCCGCGGCATCTGGGGCCTCTATGGCAGCTTCGACTATATATCGCCGCAGACCTACCGCGTTTCCAGCACCGCGCTGTCGGTTGGCACCACGGCCCAGCGCTGGCTGACGTCAACCATCGCCGTGCAGGGCAACGCGCTTGTCGGCGCAGGCTACGCTGCCGTGGGAACCCTGCATGGCGCTTCCGAAGGCGATTACCACTATGGCGTGGCGCCGCAGGCCTTGCTGGGATTTCGCGCCATTTTCGGCGAAAGGGCCTCGCTCGACGTGACGGCGCGGGAATATTTCGTGAGCCGGGTCGCCGGCGCCGGCGGGCACGACAACATCGCCCGCGCCGATGTGTCGTTCACGGTGCGCATTTACAAGCAGCACGCCATCGCCGTGAAGTACCTGTGGAACCGGCGCGATGCAAGCTACCCCACGCTGGGTGACAGAACGCAATCGAACGCGACGCTGGGAATCTTCTATAGCTACATCGGCCACGACCGCTTCGGTGCGGTCGACTGGCGCTGATGCGCGGCCGCAGGCGCCGGAACATTGGCGTGAACGCCGGTGGCCAGCGCCCTCGGGGCGGCTCTCCGGGGCGCGGGATCAGCTGTTTCGTCCGCTCAACGCGCCACTGCGGCGACTGCGCCGCTCGCCAACGATCTGGTCACTGCGTCGGCGGCAGAACGGGCCCGCCGTCGCCCTCCGGGTCCAGTTTCGAGGCTGCAGGCCATCGGATCGCCGGTTCTCGAATTTCAGCTTGCAGGCGTGCTCCCAGATGTCATCGAGTGCCGCCAGAAACACCATCGAACGCTTCATGAGAATTCCTTTCATTGTCAGTCCTGAATTACGCGACCGTCATAGTTGCCGCGAAAGCCGAAAGCCATTCTTGCCCGAGCGCTTGGCCTCGTACAAAGCCGCATCCGCGCTCTTGATCAGCGAGTCCGCGTCCTCGCCGTCGAGGGGGAAAACACTGACGCCGGCGCTCGCCGTTATGGTGAAACTGCGATTCTCGATGAGATAAGGTCGCGACACGATTTCGATCAATTTCGCCGACACGGTTTCGACATCGCTTGCGTTCGCGACGTGCCACAGCGCGATCATGAACTCGTCGCCTCCCACGCGCGCCACCGTGTCTTCTTCACGCACCACGGATTCCAGGCGCCGCGCGACGGTTTTCAGCAGGGCGTCTCCGGTGCGGTGGCCCGAAGTGTCGTTGACCTGCTTGAATCCATCCAGATCAAGATACACCACCGCGATCGCGCTTTTGTTGCGCCGGGCGTTCGCCAACGCGGCCGAAATACGGTCGGTCAGCAATCGCCGATTGCCCAGCCCGGTGAGCGGGTCTTGCCGGGCGAGGATTTCGAGGGTGCTCGCGGCATTGCGAACGCTCTCATGCAGCAGGCGGATTTCCAGCATGTTACGAACCCGCGTGAGGACCTCCTCTGCATCGAACGGTTTGGAGATGAAATCTTTCGCGCCGGTTTTGAGCGCGCGCAGCTTATAAGCAGGCTCGGCGGTGACGGCCAGCACCGGAGCGTAGCCGTCCGCTTCGAGCGAGTTTAGATTTTTCATCACCTCAAAGCCGTTCATTCGCGGCATCTGCAAATCGAGCAGTATCAACTTGTAGTGGTTGGCGCGATGCAGTTCGCAGACCTCGCATGGGTTCGTGGTATACGTAACATCGCAATAGCCGGCCTCGTCCAGAAGTTGTTTGAGCGAACGGGCACCTAACTCCTGATCGTCCACGATCAGGACTTTGGCCGTCAGAATGTCGGTTTCGCTAACCATTTGTCGTTGTGGCATCCTGAAAAACCCCGACTAGACTAGCAACGCCGCAACGGAAAGAAAATAGGCGTAATACCCTCGCATCTGTAGTCCTAGTCCTACACACCCTCAAGCGTTTTCACGGCCAGCGTTCGGGTTATACTTGTTCGCGCGGAAATCCGGTCACCCAACATTTTTCACGGGCTAAACGCGCCGAAATTGCTATGTCGTTTCGCAATCTGCTACGTGCCCCGCTTGCGCTTGGCCTGGCGCTGATTGCCATCGCCGCGACTCGTCTTAAGCAAGGCCGGGCGGCTGGCGCCGGCTCACCCCAGCCTGCGCGCCGCGGCGACGATGACGCCCAGGCACGCGTCGCAGAACTCGCCTGTCTGTCACGGCATCTGCTGACCGCCAGCGAAGAAGAAAAATCGCGCATTGCACGGGCGTTGCACGACGGCCTCGGCAGCACCCTTACGGCGGTGAACCTGGATCTCTTCTGGATACAACAACGCCTGGCGGACCAGCCCGAAATCGCCAACCGCCTCGCGCGGGCCAAGGAGGTGCTCGCGTCAACCGTGGAAATGAAACGCCGCATCATCCATGAGCTGCGTCCCACGGTGCTCGACACCCTGGGCCTGAGCGCGGCACTCGAATCCCACGTTGGCGATTTTTCCCGGCGCAACGCGATTCCCGTGGAAGCGCAGTTGCCGGACGAATTGCCGGCGCTGAAGGACGGCGCGCCGATCGCGTTGTTCAGGATCTGCGACGAAGCACTGACTAACGCCGCGCGTCATGCCCAGGCAACATCGATCCGGGTATCGCTACGCGAGAAGGCTGGCGGAATCGTTCTGGAAGTCACCGACAACGGTATCGGAATCGATCTGAATGCAGGTGCCGGAGTCCGGGCTACCCTGGGCCTGCTCGGCATGCGTGAACGCGCCGCTGCCATCGGCGGCACGCTCGGCATCGAACGCGGCGCGGGCGGCCGCGGAACCGTCGTGAGAGTAATTTTGCCCAGGATGATCTCCGGGCAGGACTCCTAGAACGCCCTAGCCTGTAGTCGCCGCAGCGCCCGGCTGTTTCGTCCATTGCCGGGACGCACCTCTATTGCTGTTTCTTTGGCTCCGGCAGCCCGCCGCCCTTGCACGAGTAACCGCGAGCGTAATAGGGACATAAGCTTTCATTGGCAATCTCCCGAATCAATTCGGGATTGCGTCACTGCAAATTTTATGCCTGTAACGCCGTTGCTTGCGTCCCGCTCAATTTCTCAGGATCGGAAGCCAACCAAGTCACATTATTTTGGCTTTCGCCTGTGTATAATTTGCAACCAATGCAAATTTTTCAAAACGCGATTTCTCCGTCCACGCGTGGCACGCCTTCACGGCGTCACCGCAAAAAAACCGCGTTCCGGTTCGATACGCGAATTCTGCTGGCCGTCTGAAACGGCCGGCCATACAGGGAGGATGTGATGAAGTGTTTTTGCCGGCATGCGGCTGCAGCGCTTGCTTTGTTTTGTTGCATCCATGCCTGGGCATCGCCCTACCCGACCGAACGCCAACTGCGCACGGCGATCGGCGGAGTCGCGGAGATGCTGAAATCCGAAGGCCTTGATCTGGAAATACTCGACGCCCGCAAGGAAGGTCTGACCCAGCCTTTGATGGCCTCGGGGCTGAGCCTGCCCGACGGCGTTTGCCTCATTTTCTACAATACCAAGCCCGAGGACGGGTTAAACCAGTTCTTTGGCACCATCGATGAAAAAGACCTGCCCGTCATGCTGGCTGCGATGGCGGTGCATGAGGCATCGCACTGCATTGAACAACGTGAAGCGTATGTACGCAAGCGTTTCGATGTGGTATTGCCGCCGCATCTGGAGCGCGACAACATGACCGTTCAGGGCTATTTGTCGGTGGTGAACAGCGGCGCGCTGGTGACATGGAGCGAAGCGCTGGCGGATATCGCGTCGGTGCTTTACCTGAAGCGGACTGAGCCGGATCGCTGGAAAGATTTTTCCGACCGCATCGCGGCCATGCGCCGTGGCCTCGCCTGGAAGTGGCCGGCACACGACACTTCTGCGTGGCTGCACGAGATCATCGCCGCGGATCTCGGCGAGGCCGCGAAGCAGAACCTGTTTGCCACCGCGTTCCAGCTTCGCAAGCTGTACCTCCCCCGCAAGTAACCGCCCCCTGCTTCGCTGCAACCTGGTAGCGCAGGCGCTATAAAACTCGCGTTGCTGCGACCGGGTACGTCCTACACCAGAATCCGATTCGTTCCGATAGTGGGTGGCTGAAGAGATTCTTAATATCGCATTCAGCGAGGCCTGCGGCTGCGCGTTTCGTAGCGGGAGTCAATCCGTTTCAATCTAATTTACCAAGGAGTCTACATATGGACACGATCATGAACCGGGAACAGGCGCATAGCTCAAAAACCCACAACCCCCTCGACAAGACGGCCGCCGGCGCGCACCAGACCGTGGACAAGATTGCCGGCGCAGCTGCGCCCGCGATCGAGCGGGTGGCCGCAGGCGCCCATCAGGCGGTAGACAAATTTGTGAGCGTTGCTGCGCCCGCGGCGGGATGGGTCGAATCCAAAGCTCAGAAACTGAACGAATCCACGGTCAAGACGGTTGAAGGCGGCAAGAAATACATCCGGAACTATCCGTTCGCGACGGTCGCCGCCGCCATTGCGATCGGCATGCTCATTTCGTTTTTCGCAAAAGGCCGTTCGCAATAAAGCGCCGAAAACGCGGCAAGCGTCGGGCGTTGCATGCACAGAGCGGGCATCCGCTCGTTCGAGCCTGCCCAGCATGCCCTTCCTTGCCCGGATGGGCCTCAACGATAGACTCGCGGTTTGGAGGCTACTGTGTTGCAAGCTTATCTACTTGACATTGTCGAGCAGCGCCTCGGTCTGCTGGGTCTGCCGGTAAGCGTCGAGTTCTGGAACGGCAAGCGCGTCAGCCGGGGGACTTTCCCCAAGGTGAGGCTCGCATTGCGCCGGCCGGAGGCGCTCAAGGCGCTGGTTCGGCCGGGACTGGGCAAACTTGCTCAAGCCTATGTCGAAGGCGACATCGATCTGGATTGCGATATCCACGACCTGGCGAAATTTGCGGAGGCATTTTGCGGCCCGCAGCAGGTCGACCTGAAAAAGCGCCGCAGCGACAATTGGAAATGGTGGTGGCATACGCGCAGCTTCGACCGCCGCGCGATCAGCCATCACTACGACGTTTCCAACGATTTCTTCGCGTTGTGGCTCGACAGCCAACGCGTCTATTCCTGCGCCTACTTCCGCACGCCGGACGACAGTCTGGACACCGCGCAACAGCAGAAGATCGACCACATATGCCGCAAGCTCAATCTGCAGCCGGGCGAGCGGTTCCTCGACGTCGGCTGCGGATGGGGTGCGCTGATCTTCCATGCCGCCGAGCATTATGGCGCGCGTGCCACCGGCATAACGTTAAGCGAACAGCAGTTCGACTGCGTCAAAGCGCAGATCCGGGCACGCAACCTGGCCGACCGTTGCGACGTCCATCTGCTTGATTACCGCGATCTTCCGGCGCACGAGCCCTTCGACAAGATTGCGAGCGTGGGCATGTTCGAACATGTCGGCAAAAGGAATTTGCCGAAATATTTCGCCAAGCTCCACGGGCTGCTCAAACCGGGCGGTCTGCTGATGAACCACGGACTCACCTCGGCCGGGCTCTATTCGGGCGGCGTGAGTTCCGATATCGAGGAGTTTATCGACCATTATGTTTTCCCGGGAGGCGAAATCCCGCATCTGTCCAGGGAAATCGACCTGATGGCGTCGGAGCATCTGGAGTGCCTGGACGTCGAATGCCTGCGTCCACACTATGCGAAGACGCTGTGGCACTGGGTCGAGCGGCTGGACGCGCACAAGGACGAAGCTCGCGCGCTGGTCGGCGAAAAGAAATACCGGATCTGGCGCATCTACATGGCCGGCTATGCGCTCGCGTTCGAACGAGGCTGGGTTTCCGTCTATCAGGTGCTGGCCGGCCGGCGCCTGGCCAATGGCGCGGTCCGGGCGCCGCTTACGCGCGAATACATGTATTCCGCGTAGCAAGCCCTACCGTCCGGCGATCAGCCGGTGTTACGACGAATTCCCGATTCTGCTGCGTTACCGGTGACCTGCCGGCGAAAAATCAATAGGCAATCGCGCCGCACGCGCGGGCCCTGGCCTGCTGGCGCAGGGCGGCGGCCGTACGACGCGACTCTCCGTTTAACGCCACATAGCACTCGCATACGCGATGCTCCAGCTCCGGGTGGCTCAATACCGTAATGCGACCGCGTCCGCAGCGTATCGCCCCGGCCTTCTGTAATTTTCCGGCGGCCTCCGTGATGCCTTCGCGACGCACCCCGAGAATATTGGCAAGCAGTTCGTGCGTCAGATGCAACTCGATTGCCGGCATACGGTCCAGGCTCAGCAACAGCCAGCGGCACAATTGCTGTTCGATGGAATGATAGCGATTACACACCGCGGTCTGCGCCATCTGGTTGATGAGCGACTGCGTAAAGCGCAACAGCAATCGACAAAGTGCACCGCCACGTCTGAATTCCTGACGCAACCTGTTGGCGCCGAGGCGATAGGCGTGGCCCGCACTTTGCACCAGGGCCCGGTCCGGCGTGACGCCGCCGCCCATGAATAATGATGTTCCGATCATTCCTTCATTGCCGGTGATCGCTACGGCTGCCGCAGCGCCGTTTTCCATCACGCACAACGGAGACACGATACCGTCGGTCGGAAAATACGCGAAATTCGAATGGCCGCCCGCTTCATGGAGCGTTGATCCCGACGCCAACTGCATGAATTCGAGATACGGCAGCAAGCGCTCGTAATCCGCGTCAGGCAAATCGGCAAGGATCTGGTTTTGCCTGGGAGAGTGCAAAACTTTCGATTGCGCGAAAGCAAGCCGGGGACGTGTGCGGATCCCATAATAACCAATGCCGCCACCTGCAATCGGCAACTGGAGGGTATCGTACGACAGGTCGGGCAACGCGTAGTCCATGATCATTCCTTAGGGTGAGGTGACTGGGTGGAGATCGTCATGAGGTATCGTCAAAATATCCGGCCAACGGGATGCATGATCTTGCGCAACTTGCATGCCATATTTTTTGCTTGTTCAATCAGCCATTTATCCGGCATTGCAAGCGTCGCGCGCAAGAAATACCGGTTCGGCTTGAAAATATTTCCGACTGTGCGGCTACGATGCGGAGCGGTATGAGTCAGGTACGCAATTTGCATAATCAAAATTGAGGAGGTCGTTGACAGAAAATGCCAATAATGTCGTTACACATACCGATTGGCGCCGGGGACACCGGCGGGCCGGGACTGCGTACGAACGCAACTCACATGAATGAGGCGGTTACTCCGCTGCGGGTTTTTCTCGTCGAGGACTCAGCGATTTTGCGTGACCGCCTCGCGGAAATATTTGCCTCGTGGGCAAATGTAAGGATGGTCGGGCATGCCGAGACGGAAGCCGCCGCGGAAACCGCATTGCGCACCCAGAACTGGGACGTTCTCATCGTCGATCTGCAACTGCTCCACGGCACCGGGCTGGGCGTGCTCGACAGTCTGCGCAGCCATCGCAGACCCGGCACCACGGTGATCGTTCTAACCAATTACGCAATTCCGTCCTATCGCGCCCGCAGCCTGGAATTGGGCGCCGACTATTTCTTCGACAAAGCCATGGATTTTGAAAAAATAAGAGGCGTTTTCACCCAACTCGGTGAAATGCGCAAAGCGGCTCCCGCAAACGAGTGACCGCCGGGCCTGCGGATCGCCCCGCCCTGACCGGGGCGTAAGGGCGCCCGTACGCGCAGGTAAATATGACCGCCCCATTGTAGTTCTTTCAATGGCGGCGATGCCCGCTGCGTGGCGTTTAAAGCGCTCGAAACGTGCGGCCTCGGGCTGATTGGCGGAATCGGATTGGCACGACATCTGCTTTGGATGTCACCCGCTCCATCCGACCATTTTTCGAGGAAGGGACTCCATCATGATACGCAAAGCTATTGCATTGGCGTGCGCCGCCGCGACATTGCTGCTGGCGGCATGCAACACCATCGAAGGCGTGGGCAAAGACCTCGAGCGGGGCGGCGAAAAACTTCGGGACACCGCCGAGAAGTCAAAGTAACGGCGCACTGGGTCGCGGTCAGCAGTGTCGGCACCCGTACGCGCCCCGGTCGGACCGGTGGCCCCGGCTCCGTTCGTACTGCGCACACATATCGCGCGCATCGCGCTCGTCGTGATCGCGATCGCCGCCACCATCGCGTTGCTGCGCTGGGGCCAGTCGTTCTTCGTGCCGTTGCTGCTCGGCATATTTACCGGCTACGCTTTCCGCCCATGGGTCTCGGCACTGGCGCGTTTGCGCATACCCCGTGCGCTGGGCGCGGCCCTGACCATGTGCTGTGTTGCCGCACTGGTAGCCGCCGCCCTGCATTCGCTGCGCGAGGGCGCAATGGAACTGACCGAGCAACTTCCCGAGGCGGCGCGCAAGGTGCGCAGCATCCTCGGTGAACAGAGTAACGCGACCAAGCCACTGGCGCAGATTCATCGCGCCGCCAAGGAACTGGACAAGGCAGCGGCCGAGGCCACTGGAGCACCGGTACCGCGCGCTGCCCCGGCGGCAGCGCCTCCGGGCGTCGCCGTTGTGACTGCGGAGAAACTGCTACTGGGTATGGCCTCGGGTGCAGCCAGTGTGGCACTGGAGCTTGGCATGGGGGGTCTGCTCGCCTATTTTCTGCTTGCCGGCGGCGATGCCTTCCGCCGCAAAATCGTCAGCATTGCAGGGCCGACGTTAGCGCGCCGCCGTATCACGATCGAACTCCTCGATGAAATCGACGTGCAAATCCAGCGCGCCCTGATGGTCATGCTGGTCACCAATGTTCTCATCGCGATTGCGGTATCCGGCCTGTTCGCGGCCTTGGACGTTCAACGCCCGATCCTGTGGGGAGTGCTCGCAGGAGTGCTGCATATCGTTCCTTACGTGGGCGCGACCGTGGCGGCGGCGGCGGCGGCCGCGATCGGGTTGGTTCAGTTTGGCGACGTGGGTCCGGCGCTGACGCTCGCCGCCGGCACCCTGGCGATCTGCATTTCGATAGGCTCCGGTCTCAGCCTCGCGCTGCAAGGCAATGCTTCGCGCATGAATTCGGTAGTGATGCTGACCGGACTATTGTTCTTCGGCTGGCTATGGGGCGCGTGGGGCGTGCTGCTGGGACTGCCTGCGATGGCGGTGATCAAGGCAATCGCGGACCGGGTTGCGGCTTTGCAGGCGCTGGCCCGAATCATGGCGGCGTAGCCGTTCTTGCAATACCAGTGGCGCTTCTTACAACCCCGCCACTTTTCCGCGCGCGACAACTTGCTAAATGCAAATGGAAAGCTGCGCTGGCATGGCAGTTGCTCAATAAATCGATGGCGAGCGACGGGCCGCCATTGGCACCGGGTTCCCCGTATTTGACGTTGAGAGTTCAATTCAACAGGAGCGGCTGCGATGACTAAATTACTGATAGTGCTAATGGCAGCCGCCGGCGCGATGGCCGCGACGCCCGTGCAATCCGCGGCCATGACCAAGGAAGCGTTACTGGTAATACTGCTGGCAAGCGCCGGGGCGGTGGCCGCGACGCCGGCGATGTCCACGACCATGAGCAAGGCGGAGTACAACACCGCGCTGCAACGTATCGACGAGACGTTCAAGTCGGACAAGGAGCAATGCAAACCGCTTAAAGCGAACACGAAGGATATCTGCGTCGCCGAGGCGAATGCCAGACAAAGAATCACCAAGGCCGAGGCACGGGCGGATTACCTGGGCACCGTCAAGACCCGCACCGCCGCGCGGATCGCGCGCGCGGACGTCGATTACCGGGCCGCGCTCGAACGCTGCGATGCGTACAGCGGCGACGCCAAGAACCGTTGCGTGAAGGACGCCAAGGGTCGGTTCGGCAAATCCTGACCGAACCTACACCGCTCCCTCTTCGCCGTAAAAAGTTCGGTGGGCCTGCCTCGCTTGAAACGATTGCTGGCGGCCCACCGTGCGCTGATTCCGGGGGCAGCGGCCTGCTACGCGGTGCTTTTTGGCTTGCTGATTTACGGCCTTGCAGTCTACGCGCGTCTGGAATCATCGCGCGAGTCCACCGCAGGTTTTCACGCTCCCGCATCAATCCCGCAGGCGGTGCCCGCGACCTGCGCTGAGTTCGCCGGTATGGGTCAAACGCCGTGCAACGCAATAGCCAAAGTCAAGGTGGCACGCGCCGAGTTCCGGCCACGCCCCGTGACGATAATTCCGCGCGACAATCCGCCGCGCGACGCGCAGGTGAAACCGGCACCGGAGCCCCTCGCACCTGTGACTATCGCGGCCGGTCGGCGCGGTGTACCAGACGCTGACTTGGCACCGGAGCCCCCCGCCCCAGTGACTATCGCGGCTGACGAGGCCGAGGAAATCGCAGAGGAAGAGGGCGGATCTCTCACGCTGGCTGTCGTCTCCAGCGAGTGAAGGCCGGACGGCAGGTAGGAGTTCGCCTACGCACGGCTTCCCATCATCCTACAAACGGCTGCGCGTTGTGCTGATTCTGTATTGCAGAAATTACACGTAGGATTCCCTCACGGATTCAAGAATCGCTACGCGCACGTCGTGGCAAGCATAAGCAGCGAAGCCACCGTGCCCATAGCGTATCAGTCACGAGGAGGAATCAGATGAGCACCGAACAGCCGACGATCGAACTCGAACCGGCCTGTAAGGACGCTTTCGAGAAAGCCCGCATGTTTGCAACGATTGCGCCCGCGGCGCCGGCCCGCGCCCCGGCACGCCAGCCGCGGACGGCCGCTCATTTCGGCAGACTCTACGGCCATTCGACCGCCATGACCGTCGTCTATCAGATGATCGCGAAAGTTGCCCCCAGCGACGCCAGCGTGCTGCTCATCGGCGAAAGCGGCACCGGCAAGGAACTCGCAGCCAACGCGATTCACGAGGAAAGCAGTTGCAGCGCCGGTCCTTTCGTCGCCATCAACTGCGGGGCGTTTTCGGCCAATCTGATCGAAGCCGAACTCTTCGGCTACGAACGCGGGGCATTTACGGGTGCGGTACGCTCGCACCGCGGTTGTTTTGAGCGCGCGAGCGGGGGCACTTTGTTTCTGGACGAGATCACCGAAATGCCGATCGAGCTGCAGATCAAGCTTCTGAGAGCGCTGGAAACGGGGCGCTTCTACCGCGTTGGCGGCGAGCAGGAACTGAGCGTGGCCGTGCGCATCATCGCGGCCACCAATCGGGATCCGAATCAGGCGGTAACGCAAGGCCTGCTGCGTGAAGATCTGCTGTATCGCCTCGCAGTGTTTCCACTGCCGTTGCCGCCACTGCGCGCGCGTGAGGCGGATATTGAGCTGCTGGCGCAGCATTTTCTCGATGAACTCAACGCGGCCGGCGGCACGAGCAAAGTCTTCACCCTGTTGGCACGCGAATTTTTGGCCCGGCATGCCTGGCCGGGCAACGTGCGCGAGCTGAAAAACGCGGTACAGCGCGCATTCATCCTCGCTGACACCGAAGTGAATTTCGACCCGAACGCAAATGGCGCGCCGCGTACGCGGCCATCACCCATCAACACCGAGGCAGGTGTGTTGCAGATCGCGGTGGGCAGGCCGTTGCAGGACATAGAGCGCGAAGTCATCGTCGCCACGCTCGAACATTGCCGCGGCCACAAGCGCGAAACCGCGCAGCTGCTCGGGGTCAGCCTCAAGACTCTGTATAACCGTCTCAACGAATATCGCGGCAATTGCGAGCCCAACTGCGCGGCGTGACACGGCAGAGGTTCCAATTCCATTGTAGGGTGCGCTTGCGCACCATCCGGTAACCGGTGCGCAAGCGCACCCTGCCCGCCTCCGCCTCTCCACCGCTCGCCGCCAGGCACGATGGTTGCTTCTTGTTCATGTGCCTTCCAGATGTTGTAACATATTCGATAGCGCGATCCTCCCAACCATCTCGTGGAGATTCTGCCTATGACTCGCATCCTGGTCGCGGACGACCACCAGATTGTACGCGCGGGACTGAAGACCCTGCTGTCCGAATACAAGGAGTTTACGGTAGCCGGCGAAGCGGGTTCCGGCGCTGAAACCGTAAAGATGGTACGCGAGTCGGACTGGGGCCTCGTACTGCTGGACATCTCGATGCCCGACATGAGCGGAGTCGATACGCTGCAACAGATCAAGCGCTGCAAACCGGATCTACCGGTGCTTATCCTCAGCATGCATCCCGAGGACCAGTACGCGGTCAATTTATTGCGGGCCGGCGCGAATGGCTATGTGTGCAAGGAATGCGCGCCCGAGCAACTGATCGCCGCAATTCGCACGGTGGTTGCGGGGCGACGTTATGTCAGCCCCGTGCTCGGCGATCAGCTGGCCGGTGACCTCACCGGCGATACGCAGAAAGCGCCGCATACCGAGTTGTCGGAACGCGAGTTCCAGGTGTTTTGCAAACTCGCCGCGGGCCAGGCGGTGTCCGAGATAGCCGACGAACTGTTTCTGAGCGTAAAAACCGTCAGCACTTACCGTTCGCGCATCCTCGAGAAGATGGGCCTGAAGACCAATGCCAACCTCACATACTATGCAATCAAACACGGCTTGATCCAGTGAGTTCGCGTGTCAGCGCAACACCGGCACCATTACCAGCCGCAGACCGATGGCGGCGGCCGTCGATTTCATTCACGATGAGTCGCCTCCTGTTACGGTTCCCGCCGGCCAGCGGCGGGCAAACAAATGCACAAGGCATTGAAAGTCTATCTGGTCGAGGATTCGCCGGTCCTGCGCGACCGTGTCATCGAAAGCCTCAAGGACACGGGTGACAGTTGCGTCGTGGGTTCGGCCGACACCGAGGATGATGCCGTCAAAGGCATCGTCGCCGCGACGCCGGATGCGGTGGTGCTCGACATCCAGTTGCGGCAGGGCAACGGCCTGAATGTGCTGCGTCGCCTGAGGAGTCTCAAGCTCGGCGTGCGGCCCCTGGTGATCGTGCTGACCAACTACAACCTTCCCGAATTCCGTGCGCGGGCGCTGACCGCCGGAAGCGACTTCTTTTTCGACAAGGCGACTGAACTGCACCGGGTCGCTGAAGTGCTCGGCACCCTCGGCCACGCCGCGGCCAGTCATTGACGGTGCGTCGGTAAAATTTACACACGGGCGGCAGTTTCGACCGCAGTCCGGCGCACCGTTGTCGGATGTGATCGCTTTATCGACACTCAAGCCGGTAACTACGGCGATTTAGCCGGCTCATTCTCGCCTGAACATCGCGATGGCTCTTGGCATGTCCGTTGCTTGTATCGGACTGCAGTGGACACCCAGGAGAGCCGACATGATGACGTTGATCGAAGGCTACAAGACGCGGTACTCGGCGGCGCAGGACGAAGAGTTGTCGCTCGAGCAGTATCTGGAGCTGTGCAAAAGCAATCCCGAAACCTACGCGACCGCGGCCGAACGCATGCTCGCCGCGATTGGCGAGCCGGAAACCGTCGACACGCGTAACGACCCGCGGCTTTCGCGCATCTTCGGCAACCGGGTCATCAAACGCTATCCGGCGTTCGAGGAATTCTACGGCATGGAGGACGCGATCGCGCAGATCGTCGCGTTCTTCAAGCACGCCGCGCAGGGGCTCGAAGAGCGCAAGCAGATTCTCTATCTGCTGGGCCCCGTCGGCGGCGGCAAGTCCTCGATTGCCGAACGCCTGAAGAGCCTGATGGAATGCAAACCGATCTACGCGCTGAAAGGCTCGCCCGTGAACGAGTCGCCGCTCGGCCTGTTTGCGCCCGAGCAGTATGCGCAGGTGCTCGAGTCCGACTACGGCATTCCCCGGCGCTATCTAACGGGCATCATGTCGCCGTGGGCGATCAAGCGCCTGCAGGAATCCGGCGGAGACATCTCGAAGTTCCGCGTGGCGCGCGTGCAGCCCTCCGTGCTGCGCCAGATCGCGATTTCCAAGACCGAGCCGGGCGATGAGAACAACCAGGATATTTCGACGCTGGTCGGCAAGGTCGACATCCGCAAACTCGACCGCTATTCGCAGAGCGATCCCGACGCGTACAGCTACACCGGCGGACTGTGCCTCGCGAATCAGGGCCTGCTCGAATTCGTCGAGATGTTCAAGGCGCCGATCAAGATGCTGCACCCGCTTCTGACGGCCACCCAGGAAGGCAACTTCAAGGGCACCGAGGGTTTCTCCGCGATCCCTTTCAACGGGCTGATCCTCGCGCACTCGAACGAATCGGAATGGCAGAGCTTCCGCAACAACAAGAATAATGAAGCGTTTCTCGACCGCATCTACATCGTGAAAGTGCCGTACTGCCTGCAGGTGTCCGAAGAGGTAAGAATCTACCAGAAGCTGCTGCGCGCCAGTTCGCTCAGCAGCGCGCCGTGCGCGCCGGGCACGCTGGAAATGATGGCGCAGTTCTCGGTGCTGACGCGCATGAAGGAGCCGGAGAACTCGAACATTTATTCGAAAATGCGCGTCTATGACGGCGAGAGCCTCAAAGACACCGACCCGAAGGCGAAATCGATGCAGGAATACCGCGATTACGCCGGCCACGACGAAGGCATGAGCGGCATGTCGACGCGTTTCGCCTACAAGACTCTGGCCAGCGTATTCAATTACGATCAGACCGAAGTCGCCGCCAACCCGGTGCACCTGATGTATGTAATGGAGCAACGCCTCGCGCGCGAAGACCTCCCGGAGGAACTCAACCGCCGTTATCTCGAGTTCATCAAGGGATTTCTGGCGCCGCGCTACGCCGAGTTCATCGGCAAGGAAATCCAGACGGCCTACCTCGAGTCGTATTCCGAGTACGGGCAGAACATCTTCGACCGCTACGTCACGTACGCCGATTGCTGGATCCAGGACGAGGACTTCCGCGATCCCGACACCGGCGAAATCTTCGACCGCGCCGCGCTCGACAAAGAGCTGGAGAAGATCGAAAAACCGGCGGGAATCGCCAACCCGAAGGATTTTCGCAACGAGATCGTGAATTTCGTGCTGCGTGCGCGCGCCAACGAGGGCGGCAAAAACCCGGCGTGGAACAGCTACGAGAAGCTGCGCGAAGTGATCGAAAAGAAAATGTTCTCGAATACCGAGGACCTGCTGCCGGTGATTTCGTTCAACGCCAAGGCCTCGGCCGACGACACGCAAAAACACCGCAACTTCGTCCAGCGCATGGTGGCCAAAGGCTATACCGAGAAGCAGGTCCGCCTGTTGTCGGAATGGTATCTGCGCGTGCGCAAATCGTCGTGACCTGAACACCTGGACCGATACACAAGGCGACGAGGCCCGTCATGATGCGTCTAATCGACCGCAGGCTGGACGGGCGCAACAAGAGTGCGGTCAACCGCGAGCGCTTCCTGCGCCGCTACAAGGAGCACATCCGCCGCGCGGTGAAAGGCATGATCGCCGAACGCTCCATCGCCGACATGGACAAGGGCGGCGAGGTAAGCGTGCCCGCGAAAGACGTGGCCGAGCCGAGTTTCCGCCACGACGGCGGAGGCAGCAGGGAATTTGTGCATCCCGGCAACCGGGAGTTCGTCAAAGGCGACAAGATCCCGCGCCCCGATGGCAGCAGGGGCGGCGCCGGCAGCGGCAGCGAGCCCGGAGCCGGCAAGAGCGTGGACGACTTCAGCTTTACGCTTACGCGCGAAGAATTCCTCAACATCTTTTTCGACGATCTTGAACTGCCCTATTTCGCGCGCAGTCACGTGGGCGCAGTGGTGAAGAAGAAACTGGTCCGCGCGGGCTATGTACGCGAAGGCGCGCCCTGCAATCTGAGCGTGGCGCGAACGCTGAAGACGGCGTGGGGAAGGCGCCTCGCGCTGGGCGCGCCGGCCCGTGAATGGCTGGAGCTCACGCGCGAAGAACTCGAGTGGGCATTGCAGCAAGGTGTCGATGCGGAGCATATCGCGACGCTCGAGCAGCAGATCGAGAAACTCGAAGCGCAGATCAGGCGCGTGCCGTTTCTTGACGAGCTCGATTTGCGCTACCGGCACCGGGTAAACGTGCCGCAACCGGTCGCGCGCGCGGTGATGTTTTGCCTGATGGACGTTTCCGCGTCGATGGACGAGAACAAGAAAGACCTGGCGAAGCGCTTCTTCACCCTGCTTTACCTGTTTCTCACCCGCAAGTACGAGCAGGTCGAATTGGTGTTCATCCGCCATACGGACGACGCCGAAGAGGTCGACGAGCAGACGTTCTTCCACGATACCAGGAGCGGCGGCACCGTCGTGTGCTCGGCGCTCGAGTTGATGCACGAGATCTGCGGTGCGCGATATCCCGCTTCAAGCTGGAACATCTACGCCGCGCAGGCCACCGACGGCGAGGCGTTCGGCGCCGATGTCGCCAAGAGCGGCCGTTTCCTGCGCGAGGCGCTGCTGCCGCTCGCACGCTATTTCGCATACATAGAAATCCCCGCGGGCTCCGATGACCGGGCGAGCAGCTTGTGGCGGGAGTACGAGCAGGCGGCCCAAAACCACCGCAATCTCGCGATGCGCCGCGTCCGGGAGCGCGGCCAGATCTATCCGGTATTCCGCGAATTGTTCAGCAACCACGAAGCGCGCTGACCAGGGCGGCGGCATGAACCCCATCTCGACCGGTTACGACTGGGACTTCGATCTGATCGAGCGCTACGACACGGCGATTGCCGCTGCCGCCGCCGAGTACAAGCTCGACACCTATCCTAACCAGATCGAGATCATCACCTCGGAGGCGATGCTCGACGCCTACGCCTCGGTCGGACTGCCGGTCGGTTACCCGCACTGGTCTTACGGCAAGGAATTCATACGCAGCGAGCACGCTTACCGCAGCGGCATGCAGGGGCTCGCCTACGAGATCGTCATCAACTCGAATCCGTGCATCGCCTATCTGATGGAGGAAAACTCCATCATGATGCAGGCGCTGGTGGTCGCGCATGCCGCCTACGGGCACAACTCGTTTTTCAAAGGCAATCATCTGTTCCGGCAGTGGACCTGCGCCGACGGCATCCTCGATTACCTGGTATTCGCCCGGCGCTACGTGCTCGACTGCGAAGAACGCCACGGCATGGCAGCCGTGGAGGAAGTACTCGATTCGTGCCACGCCCTGAAGCACCATGGCGTCGACCGCTACAATCGGCCGGCGGCATTATCGCTGCAGGGGGAAGAGGCGCGCGCCGCGCAGCGGGTGGAGCATGCCCGCACGCAATTCAACGATCTGTGGCGGACCGTGCCCACGGTGGCGGCGGCAAGCGCCGCTCCCGCGCCGACGTTTCCGGCCGCCCCGGAAGAAAACATCCTGTATTTCGTCGAGAAGTATTCGCCCAAGCTCAGTCCCTGGCAGCGCGAACTGGTGCGCATCGTCAGGAAACTCGCGCAGTACTTCTATCCACAGGCGCAAACCAGGGTGATGAACGAAGGCTGGGCCTGTTTTTGGCATTACACGCTGATCAACCGTCTCTACGAACAGGGTCTCGTCAACGACGGCTTCATGCTGGAGTTCCTGCAAACTCACACCAACGTCGTCGGTCAGCGCGGGTTCGACCAGAGCGGCTACCAGGGCATCAATCCGTACGCGCTCGGCTTCGCCATGATGCGCGATATCCGCCGCATCTGCGAGCAGCCGACCGCTGAGGACCGCCATTGGTTTCCCGAACTTGCCGGCACCGACTGGGTGAAGCAGCTCGATTTCGCCATGCGCAACTTCAAGGACGAATCGTTCATCGCGCAATACCTGAGCCCGCGGCTGATCCGCGAGTTTCGCCTGTTCGCGATCGCCGATCATACCGGCAAGCCGGCCCTCGAAATCGACAGCATTCACGACGACGAAGGCTACCGCCGCGTGCGCAGCCTGCTGGCCGAGCAGAACAAGCGCGATGCGCTGGTACCCGATATCCAGGTGGCGCGTTACGAGCGCGACGGGGATCGTTCGCTGATCCTGCAGCACCGGATCCTGCGCCACCGGCCGCTGGCGAGCGACGACGCGCGCGAAACGCTCAAACATCTGGGGCGGTTGTGGGGCTTTAAAGTGCGCCTGGAAGGCATCGGCCACGACGGCGGCGTCACGTACAGCCTCGAGTGCACGCCTTGAGTATCCATGATGGGTAGAGCTACGCTCTGAAGCCGCGCCCTACCGCTGCGCCGATCTGCCGCGCCGGGCTCCCAGGGCTCAAAATCAGGCGTCGCGGAGCAGTTTTTCAAACGCGGCGAAGTCGTGGATCTTGTCTATGTAGTGATCGAAACCGGCGCGCTGCGCGCCTCGCAACGTCGCCTCATCCGGCGGCGAACCACTCATCAAAACCAGTTTCATGGCGCCCTGCGGAAACAGCGTGCGCAGCTGCTTGGCCACTTCGAATCCATTCATGCGCGGCATCTGCGCGTCCAGCAGGACGAAATCCGGTTTCCAGCTTTGCGCCAGTGCCAGCGCCTCCACCCCGTCAGCGGCGGTTTTCACTTCGTGCCCTGCTTCCCCCAGCACGGCCGACAACGACGCCAGCAATGCTGCGTTATCGTCGACGACCAGAATATTCCTGCCGATCCGCGCTGTTGCGGACGGCGGCGCCGGGTGAGCGTTGCGGTTCACCGCTGATCCCAAGTTGCCGCTCCCCGGGCGATCGTCGTTGCCGAGCGCGTCGAGGATGCGCACGATCTCGGTCACCTGCCTCTCGATGATGCCGGTGATCGACGCGAGATCGGCATCCGCATCGTCGCGAAACCGCAGCAGTTGTACCGCATTGCGGATCGGGGCAACGGCATTGCGCAAATCGTGCACCAGCGCGCGCGCAGGACTATTGCGATCGCCAGCCTCAACCCGTCCTGGGTTCCCATCTTCCATGGTTAGAAGCGCTTATTAGAAGCGTAGGGTGGATGCAGGCGCTTGCGCCGGAATCCACCAACTTCCGCGATTCTATACCGATTCGCCGTGGGCAAGCACCCGCTGCGCACCGGCTGCGTCACGAACAACGCGAATCAGGCGGACGGAAAAGGGCGGGCAACAATCGCCTGCAGGTCGTCAGGATCGATCGGCTTGATGAGGTGGTAGTCGAATCCTGCCTCCCGCGAGCGGCGGCGGTCATCGTCCCGGCCATACCCGGTCACGGCGACCAGCGGTGTATGCTTGATTTCGGGCAATTGTCGTAACCGCCTCGCCACCTCGTAGCCGCTCATTCCCGGGAGCCCGATGTCGAGTATTACCACGTCCGGCCGGTAGCTCACGGCCGTCTGCAGGACTGAAGGCCCATCGTAGACGCAGCGTACATCGTGACCGGATATCCGCAGGATCATCGCGATGCTTTCGCAGGCATCGACGTTGTCGTCCACGATCAGGACCCGCTTCCCGGGAGCGCAGGGGTTGACCCGGGCGGCGGAGACGCCGGAATTCTGATGTCCTCGCGGTTCCCGCAAAGCAGGCAACCGGATGGTGAACTCGCTGCCCTGGCCGGTGCCCTTACTGGCGACCGCCACGCTGCCACCGTGCATTTCAACCAGTCGCTTGACCAGCGTCAGGCCGATTCCCAAACCGCCCTGCGAGCGGTCCAGCGTGCGGTCGCCCTGCACGAAAAGTTCGAAAATGCGGGCTTGGAGTTCGGGGGTGATTCCCGCTCCCGTATCCCGGACGGACAATACGACCTCTTCTCCTTCACGCGCCGCGCAAACCGAGATGCGCCCCGCCTCGTCCGTGTACTTGGCGGCGTTCGTCAGCAGGTTGGCGATAACCTGCGCCAACCGGATCCGGTCCCCCTCGACCCAGATGGGCCGGTCGGGAACGGCAACCGATAGCTCATGGTTCTTGGCGTCTATCGCCGGCTGTGCGGTCTCGATGGCGCGGGTAATCGCTACGGCAACGTCCACCGCTTCCCTGCGCAGCTCGATTTGACCCCGTATCATGCGGGAAACGTCGAGCAGATCATCGACCATCCGCGCCAGGTACTCCAACTGCCGTTCCAGCACATCCCGCGCCTGACCGACCCGCTCGATATTCGCCCCCGGCATCTTCATCAGGTGCAAGGCGTTGCGCATGGGGGCAAGCGGATTGCGCAGTTCGTGGCCCAGCATCGCCAGGAACTCGTTCTTTTCCCGGTCGGCCTCGGCGAGTTCGTGCAGCCGCCGCTGCAACTCCTGCTCCAGCCGTTTGCGATCGGTGATATCGCGCACGATGCCGGTAAAAAACCGGCGCGTTCCAACGCGAAATTCGCTGACTGCCAGGTCCATCGGAAACGTCGAGCCGTCTTTGCGCCGGCCCAAAACCTCGCGCCCGATGCCGATGATCTTCGCCTGCCCGGTTTCCCGGTAATTGGCGAGGTAGCCGTCGTGCTCGCTGTGGTAGGGTTCCGGCATCAGCAGCTTGACGTTGCGCCCGATCACCTCCACGCGCGAATAGCCGAACAGTTTCTCCGCCGCCGGGTTGAAGGACTCGACCATGCCGTGCTCATCGAGCGTGATGATGCCGTCGATCACGTGATCGACGATCGAGCGCATCCGCTCTTCGGTCTGGGCTACTTCGTGGATCGCGGGAGAGACCGATTCCATGCTGTCCAGCCTGAATAACCGGGTTTTTATCCGCCATGCGGCGGCGAGTGCAACTCATTATAAGCAGTAATTAGAGTAGGGTGCGCTTGCGCACCATCCGGGGTACGCTAGCGCACCATCCGGCAACCGGTGCGCAAGCGCACCCTACTTCGCCGAACCGAGAATTTTCTGCAACGCGGGCAGATCGACCGGTTTGACGAGGTGATGGGCGAAACCCGCTTCGCACGCTCGCCGTCTGTCCTCTTCCTGTCCCCACCCCGTGATGGCGGTCAGCACGCTGTGCCGCGTAGCGGGCAACTCACGCAGGCGGCGCGCCAACTCGTAGCCATTGAGTTTGGGCAGACCGATGTCGAGGAAAGCGAATTGCGGTTTGAACCCGCGAGCGATTTCAGCCGCCGCCGAACCGTCGTAGGCGACCCGCACCTCATGTCCCATCGCCCGCAACAGCAGGGCAAGACTGTCGGCAAAGTCTGCGTTGTCGTCCGCCAGCAGGATGCGGCATTTTGCGCCGGCCGGCCCGCCCACGCCATCTTCGCCTCGTACGGCGGTGTCTTCCTCGGGCTGCGCAAAAGCGGGCAATCGCACGATGAACTGGCTGCCGTGGCCGAGTCCCTTGCTGTGGGCAACGATGCTCCCGCCGTGCAGCTCGACCAGATGTTTTACGAGTGTCAGCCCCACCCCCAGTCCGGCCTGCGATCTTTCAAGGGAGCGGTCGGCCTGGGCAAACATATCAAAAATAACCGGCAGCATTTCGGCGCTGATGCCGATTCCCGTGTCCGCCACCGTGGCGACGAGTTCAGCGTCGTTAAGTTCTGCCGCAAACGTGATGTTGCCGCCGATAGCCATGAATTTCGCGGCATTGTTGAGCAGATTCAGAAACACCTGCGCGAGCCGCGTGAAGTCGGCAAACAGGATGACCGGCCGCGGCGGTAACAGCAAAGTCAACCGGTGCTGGCGCGCTTCGATCAGCGGCCCGGCCGCCTCCAGCGCGCTGTTCACGACGTCACGCAATTCGACGCGCTCCTTTTTCAACGCCATTTTGCCGGTCGTAATCCGGGAGACGTCGAGCAGATCGTTGACCAGACGCACGAGTTGACGAAGCTGGCGCTCCATCATTTCACGGGCAGATCGCAATGTGTCCGCGTCGCCGCCGGCCGTACGCAGTATCTCGAGGGCATTGCGCAGCGGCGCCAGCGGATTGCGCAGCTCGTGCGCCAGTGTCGCCAGGAACTCGTCCTTGCGCTGGTCGGCCGCGAGCAGCGCCTTCTCCGCGTCGCGCCGTTCCGCCATTTCCTGGTGAAGCGCACGGTTCGATTCTTCCAGCGCCTGCGCGCGCCGCCCGATTTCGGCGAGCATGTCGTTGAATGCATCGACGAGGTAGCCGATTTCGTCCTGGGTCGTCTTGCGCGCCCGCAGCGAAAAATCCCGCTGCGTCATGACCTGACGCGCAACTTGCGTAACTTCAAGGATCGGCCCGGAAATTACGGCTTGCAGCCAGGCCGTCATCAGCAACGCGCCAAGCAGACTCAGCGCTATTACGGCGCCGAGGATGGTAAGGTAATTCTGCAATCGGTCAACCAGCTCGTAGCGGGCTCTCAAAAATACCGTCCCGAGCAATTCATTTTTATCTTTGATTTGCTGGAACATCAACAACTGGTTGCCGTCAACTTGGTAGCCGTCCGTTTGCGGAAGTCCGGGAAACGCGACGCCCGCGATATCCGGGCGGATGTACGTCGCGAACAGCGCCCCTTTCGCCGTGTAAATAGCCGCCGCCGAGATGCCGGGCGTGACTTTCAGCAAGGACAGATTTTCCCGTGCCACCTTGGGGTCGTCAAAAGCCAATGCGGGTGCGCTGGCCCGGCCGATCAGATCCGCCTGTGAGAACAGATCGTTTACCCGTGCCCCGTGGTAGGTGCGCAGATCATAGATCACCATTGCGCCGCTCGCGAGCAACAAGGCCACCAGCGTCGTCGCCAGCACTACCAGCATCAATTTTCTGCGCACGGAATACTTTGCCGCGCGCAGCACGCCGATACGCAGCACTTGCGGGCTGGACGTCATTGCGGCGTCGCCTTGCGCACGTTCTGCGCGACCGCGAGCAACCGCGAGCTGAACTTGAGTCCCTGCTTTTCGGCTGCTTCGAGCGAAATCTCGAATCGGACGCGTTCCCGGATCACCAGAAAGTTGATCATGGCGCCGTGGTTCAGCGCACCCGCGGTTTCAGTGACGATCAGGACCGGTTTCGCCCGCGCCACCCTTGCCCATTGGGGCAGGCGGGCAATTTCCGCGCGTCCGACAAACAGTATGTGCACGTTCGCGAGGGAGTCAACGTCCTTCAGCTTTCTCACGAGCAACGGCCGGTCGTCTGCGGTGCGCCCGGCCACTGTCTGCGCGAGCTCGCCCGCCAGCTGATCGTCGCCGGAGACCGCAATCGTGACGGGTGTGTCCGATTGAGGAAACGCGCCCTCGGGCCACTCGACGTATCCGGTGAACTTGAAAATAAAGGCCGCCTTGACGTTGCGCTCAAGCACGGTTGCCTCGTCCTCCACCGGCGCGGCGAGCAGCGGCCAGCCGGCGAGCAATAGCATGCCCACCAGGACGAACGCACATGGGACGCGCACGCGCCCCGGGTTTTTCAATCCCGCCATCACTGACGCCACAACAGCTTCAGGAATACGCCGCGCTCGAACTCGGCACGCGCCGCCGCCGCTCCCCACTCCGGATGCCGCGGATCGAACAGGTTCTGCGCGGTCAGTGAGATCTCGAGATCGCGGCGCAGCTTCCAGCCCAGCCGAGCGTCGACGGCGGTATAACTGGGCACCGCCGGATTCGGCAGCGCGCCGACGTGGCGCACCATCACGTCAAATTCGTGTCGCGGGCTGATATCCCAGGCGGAGCGCAGCGTCCAACCATGTGACGGATCGTTGCCCAGTGGTGCGAACCCACCGAGATTCGCGCTGCCGGATTTCAATCGCAGGCGCTCCCGCTGCTGAACCAGGCTCATGTTCACTCGCCATGCATTCGTGACGCGATAGCTGCCCCAGGCTTCCACGCCGTCGCTGGTGCCATCGATCTTGTTATCGAACACGGGCCCCGCGGCGGTCGGCTCGAGGGAACGCAGGCGGTCGAAGTCGTGATGGAAAGCCGTGATCGAGTACGACAACGCGATAGACAGCTGTGCGCGATAGCCTATCTCGTACACGTTCGCAACTTCCGACTGGAAGTTCGGGCCGCCCGCCAGTACGAAAAACGGCGGGTTGCCGGGACTAAAGAATTCCCGATCGACACGGGATGGCGCGCGCACTGCGCGCGACGCCGCGCCCCATACCAGGTGCTCGGCGGCCATTTTCCATCCCAGCCGCAGGCTGGGCAGAAACTCGATGCCGGTATAGTCGTTATGTTCGAGCTTGAGGCCGGCGGTGAGTTTCAGGTCCGGACGCAATGTGATTGCGTCTTGCACGAACACATTGGCCCAACCAAGGTTCCGGCCGGGCGGCAGGAACGCCAGTGCCGCGGGATTGACGTTTTCGACGCGGTCGGCCGAGTAACGATAACCTCCTCCCCACAACAGGTCGTGAGAGTCATGCGGCCGCAGCCCATGCTGGAGTTCGACATCGATAGTGTCCAGCGTTTCATTGATTGCACCGGGCTGATTGCGCTCCGTGTGGTCGTAATAGGCTTGCAGCTGCAAGCGGGAGCCCCCGCCAAGATCGCGGCCCCAGCGGCCCAAAAGGTTGGCTCCGGAAACCCGCCGGGTGGTCAGTCCCTGGTCGATCGCGCTGTGATAGGCATCGCCCTGCAAAGTGAAATTTTGCGCCGCACCTCCCCAGTCGGCGCGAAAGCCTATTTGTCCTCTATCCGACGCATCGCGTATGTCAGTCCCGTTTGCCATCGATGAATGCGCGCGATCAAGGACTCTTCCGTAGATGCGATAACGGCCGCCGGAGTCGAGTTCGCCCCCATAGCGCGCGGCGCCGCCTTTCTCGCGGTTGCCGCCGCCAGCGGTAACCAGCGCGCCCTGGGTGTCGCGAGCCGGGCGCGTGATGACGTTGATGACGCCATTGACCGCGTTGGAGCCCCACAATGTGCCGCCCGGTCCGCTGATGACCTCGATGCGCTCGATGTCCTCCAGCATCACGTCCTGCGCTTCCCAGAACACCCCCGAGAACAGCGGCGAATAAACGGCACGCCCATCGACGAGCACCAGCATCTTGTTGGCGAGCACGCTGTTGAAGCCGCGGGCGGTGATCGCATACTGATTGATGTCCGCACGCGCCACCTGCAGGTTGGGTGCGAGCCGCAGCGCTTCCGGCAAGCTCGTCGCGCCGGAGCGGCGTATCTCCTCCGCGGATATGACGTAGATCGAGGCAGCGGCATCGGACAGCCGCTCCGCATGCTTGGATACCGAGGTAATCTCGATATTGCCGAGTTGTTCCAGCGTGAGGTCGGCGAGATCCCGGGCTCGCGGTTCTGCCGCGTGGGATGAAACACACGCGATCAGGCAGGCAGCAAGTATGACTGGCTGCAATCGCATGGGAATTACAGTCCGTTCGCCGGTGGATTAGCGAGGCGGCAGGCGGGCACGGCCCAGGTCGGTAAGCTGCAACCCGCCTTCGGTGAGCTCGATCACGAGCCCCAGACCAATCAGCCGCGCCGCGAGTTGCGCAGGCGGCGCGGGCTTGACGGGATCATCGGTGTCCAGTCGTTTCAGCCAACCCAGTTCTTCCGCGCTGAGATACTCATCCATGTCACGCTAACCTCGGACCGATACCGCGACGGATCCGGCTTTCGTCGAACCCAGAATTTCCTGCAACACGGGCAGATCGACCGGTTTGACGAGATGGCGGTTAAATCCGGCTTCCTGCGAATTCCGGTGATCCTCGGCCTGCCCGTAGCCGCTGACCGCGATCAGCAGGCAATCTTTGGTCTCCGGCATCGTGCGCAATGCGCGCGCCACCTGGAATCCATTCATGCCCGGCAATCCGATATCGAGAAACACCACGCTCGGCGCAAAGCGGCGGGCCGCCTCGAGCGCTGCCGGGCCGTCATGCGCAATGCGCACATCCTGGCCGTCAAACCGCAGCAGCGCCGCCATGCTGTCGGCGGCATCGGCATAGTCGTCCACGATCAATACCCGTTGACCGGCTTCCTTGCGGCGTGGTGCATCCACTTGCGGCGGTTCTGCGCAGCTCACCGCGGCACGCGGCAGGCGCACCACGAATTCGCTGCCTTTTTGCGCGCCATCGCTGTACACCTGCACGCTGCCGCCTTGCATGTTGACCAGACGCCGCACGATCGTCAGTCCGATTCCCAGACCGCCCTGCGCGCGGTCGAGCGAACGATCCGCCTGGCTGAACAGTTCAAAAATCGATCCGAGCATGCTTCCCGGAATTCCCATTCCCGAATCGCGCACCCGGAACACCACGTCGGCGCCGTCCTCTTCCGCGCTGAGCGCAATGCGTCCCTTCGGTTCGGTAAACTTCGCGGCATTATTCAACAGGTTGGTCAGAATCTGCGCGACGCGGGCGTAGTCGCCGTGCACTGCCAATGGCGCTGGCGGTACCGTAACCGCCAGTTCGTGCTCCCGCGCTTTGATGAGCGGTCGGCTCATTTCAACCGCCACGCCCACCACCTTCGCGACGTCAACGGGTTCCAGTTTCAATATTATCCTGCCCTGGGTGATGCGCGCCACGTCGAGCAAATCGTCGACCAGGCGCACCAGTTGCTGGGTCTGACGTTCGAGCACGTCCAGGGCCCAATTCAGTTTGGCCTGCCCGTGACCGGGCATGCGCAGGAGTTGCACTGCGTTGCGGATGGGCGCGAGAGGATTGCGAAGTTCGTGCGCCAGCATGGCCAGAAATTCGTTTTTGCGCTGGTCGCCATCCTGAATCTTCGCGTACAACAAGCAATTGTCGAGCGCAACGGCGGCGCGTGTCGCCAGCTCCCCGGCCAGCGCCAGCGTATCAGGATTAAAACGGCGCTCGGCCAATCCGGCGCCGAGCACGAGCGCCCCCAGTTTTCGCTCGCGCGCGACGAGCGGCAGTACGGCAAGTGAGCCCAGCTTGAATCCGAGTTCGAGGCTTTTGGGAACGGCTTCGCCGACTGGCATGACCGCCAGTCTCGCAGGCGCCGACGCCACCTCAGTCACGACCACCATGCGTCCTGACGCCATTGCCTGCTGCATCGCCGCGTTTATTTCGCTGTTGTCCAACCCCGCCGCCAACTCGTTGTGACGACCCGTGCCGTCGCCGCAACTCTGCCAGGCAATCGCCATCCGGCCTGCATTACCCTGCTCGTCAGTGAGCGCCAGCACGCAAAGATCCCCCAGCACGGGAACCACGAATTGCGCCAGCGCGTTCACCGTTGCAGTCGCATTGAGCGAGCTGCTCAAAACGCCGCCGGCGTCGGCAAGAAACGTCGAGCGGCGGATCGACTCTTCCGCTGCGGCACGGGCGGCCTGTTCGCGCGCGAGCGCGATCCGCTGCTCCGCCTGGCGCTCCGCCTGGCGGGTCATCAGGTGAAGCTGGACGAAAACCTTGACCTTGGTGCGCAGAATGTCGGGCGTCACGGGCGTCAATATGTAGTCGACCGCGCCCAGCGAATAGCCTTTGGCCGTGTGCATTTCCTCGACATACGCCGTCAGAAAAATGATCGGTGTATGCGCGGACTTCTGGCGCATGCGGATGTAGGTGGCGGTTTCGAGCCCGTCCATGCCGGGCATGTTCACGTCGAGCAGGATGACCGCGACGTCATTCTCGAGCAGGTACTTCAGCGCCTCGTCGCCCGAGCGAACCGTGATGACCTGATGACCCAGCTCGTCGAGCATCGTCCGTGAGACGAGCAGGTTTTCCGGGCGATCGTCGACGACGAGGATTTTCGCCCGCTCGGCGTCCCCCTGTTCGCTCGGCAGCAACGGCTTGTCGGTTCGATCGGGCAATGAATTCGCCATTCAGTGGTGCCGCTAGCGTTGCAGCCACATGCGCAACACGGCAAGCAGCTGCTCCGTATCGACGGGCTTCGACAGATAGTCCCACGCGCCGGCTTCGAGACAGCGGTCGCGATCGCCCTTCATCGCTTTTGCCGTCACGGCGATGATCGGCAGGTCCTTGCAGGACGCAATGCGCCGGATCTCGCGCGTCGTATCGAGGCCGTCCATCTCCGGCATCATGATGTCCATCAGCACCGCGTCGACCACGGTCCCGTTGCCCAGCATCTTCACTGCGTCGCGTCCGTTGTCCGCCGATGCGATCAGCATGTCGTGCTGTTCCAGCACCGAACTCAGCGCGAAGATGTTACGCACGTCATCGTCCACGATCAGCACCCGTTTGCCGGCGAGCAGCTTGTTCGACTCGTACATGTCGCCCAGCATGCGCCGCTGGGCTGCCGGCAGCTTGCTCGTGTTGGAGTGCAGACACAGCGTACTCTGGTCGAGCAGTCGCTCGTACGAGTGCACCCAGTGCACAGTGGGGTTTTTGGCCAGGCGCTGCCATGCGCCGTCGCCGCGCGCCTGATGCTCCGCGCCGAAAACGAGGACAGGAACGGCACGGTCCGGCGACTGGACTTCATCGACGAGCGGCGCCGGATCAAAGCCCGGCATGCCGGGATTGAGCACGATGCAATCGGGACGCCGCTCGCGCACCATGCGCAGCGCAATCTCGCCGTCGGTCGCGCTGGCGATGCGCACGTCCTCGGCGCCATCGATAGTTTCCCTGATGGCTTGCAGCCGGTCCGGGTCATGCTCGACCACGAGCACATTGCGTGCGGGCACGCTGGCATAGCTTTTCAGATACTCGAGCAAGTCGTCCAGCACATCTTTGCTCTGGATCGGCTTGCCGATAAAGCGCAGCGCGCCGCAGCGCAGGGCGCGCTCGCGGGCCTCATCGGTCGAGATCACGCAGATCGGAATATGGCGGGCGCCGATGTCGTTCTTCAGGCGTCCGAGCACGCGCCAGCCTTCGATGTCGGGAAGAACGATATCCAGCGTGATGGCGGTTGGCTTGTATTCGCGGGCGAGCGCGAGCGCGGAGGCGCCGAGCGAGGTGACCAGCCCTTTGAAACCTTTTTCCCGCGCCGTATCGAGCAGGAAACGCGAAAACGCCAGGTCGTTTTCCACGATCAGCAGGACGCGGTCGCCGGCGACGATGGAATCCCGGTCGTCGCCGGCTTCGTTCACCATGACCGGCGGATCGGGTTGCGGCAGAGACAGCGCCGGAACTTCGTTGTCTGCTGCAATGCCGAGCTTTGCCGCGGCGGCACGCTCGCTCGTGATTTTCTCGGCTTCGATTGCATGACCCGCCACGGCGTTCTTATCCGCGACCAGGGCCTTGCGCGAAACCCGGGCCGCCGCGAATACCCGCGGCAGATACAACGTGAACGTACTGCCCCGGCCCGGGTTGCTCGAAAGCCGGATCTCGCCCTGCAGCAAGCGCGCCAGCTCGCGGCTGATCGCAAGACCCAGGCCCGTGCCGCCGTACTTGCGGCTGGTGCTGCCGTCCGCCTGCTGAAACGCCTCGAAAATAATGTGCTGCTTGTCGCTGGAAATGCCGATGCCGGTATCGGCGACGGAAAGGGCGAGCACGTCTCCCGAACGATCGAGCTCGTTGCTCTTGCTGGTCCACCCGCCGCTGACCGGCTCGATCGTGAGCGTAACCTGTCCCGAGTGGGTGAATTTGAACGCATTGGAAAGCAGGTTCTTGATGATCTGCTGCAGCCGCTTGGCATCGGTGAATATCGATTTCGGCAGGCGCGTATCCATGCGGATCAGAAAGTCGAGCCCTTTGGCTTCGGCGACGTGCCGGAAATTGCGCTCCACGTAACGTTCGAGCTCGTCGAGCAGCAGCTCCCCGATGTCGACCACCACCGTTCCCGATTCGATCTTCGACAAGTCGAGAATGTCGTTGATGAGCATCAGCAGATCGTTGCCCGACGAATGGATGGTCTTCGCAAACTCGACCTGTTTCGGCGTCAGGTTGCCGGCGGAGTTCGCGCAAAGCTGATCGGACAGGATGAGCAGGCTGTTGAGCGGCGTGCGCAGCTCGTGCGACATGTTGGCGAGGAACTCGGACTTGTATTTGCTGGTGAGCGCGAGTTGCTGCGCCTTGTCTTCGAGCGCCTGCCGCGCCTGCTCGACCTCGGAATTCTTGCGCTCGACCTCCTGGTTCTGGTGCACCAGCAGTTGCGCTTTTTCCTGCAATTCCTGGTTCGTCTGCTGCAGCTCTTCCTGCCGGCTGCCCAGCTCATGGGCGAGCGATTGCGACTGTTTGAGCAGGTCTTCCGTGCGCATGTTCGCTTCGATGGTATTGATCACGATGCCGACGCTTTCCATCAGCTGCTCGAGGAACGCCTGGTGGGTCTGGTTGAAGCCCTCGAATGAAGCCAGCTCGATCACGCCTTTCAGTTGTCCTTCGAAGACCACCGGCAGGACCAGCACGTTGCGCGGCGAAGCGCCACCCAGTCCCGAGCCGATGCGAATGTAATCGGACGGCACGTTGTCGAGCAGTATTTTCTGCTTGGTGAGCGCGCACTGGCCGAGCAGCCCTTCGCCCAGATCGAGGTGCTTGCCGTGCTCGCTTACCCCGCGGGACGCGTAGCTCGCCAGCAGGCTCAATTGCGGCCGGTCGTTGTTGCGCGAGTCCAGCACGTAGAAAACGGCATGCTGCGCCGCGACCACGGGCGCCAACTCGGACAGGATCAGGGCGCCGACCTGGTTGAGTTCCTTCTGGCCCTGCAGCATGCGGCTGAATTTTGCCAGGTTCGTTTTCAACCAGTCCTGTTCCGTGTTCTTGTGGGTGGTGTCCTCGAGATTGCGGATCATCTCGTTGATCGTGTCTTTCAGCACCGCGACTTCACCCTGCGCCTGCACCGTGATCGAACGCGTCAGGTCGCCCTCGGTCACGGCGGTGGCCACTTCGGCGATCGCGCGCACCTGCGTCGTCAGGTTCTCAGCCAGCTGATTCACGTTTTCCGTGAGGCCTTTCCACGTGCCCGACGCGCCCGGCACCTTGGCCTGACCGCCGAGTTTGCCTTCCACGCCGACTTCACGCGCCACGCCCGTTACCTGATCGGCAAAGGTCGCGAGTGTGTCGATCATGCCGTTGATGGTGTCGGCCAGCGCCGCAATTTCGCCTTTCGCCTCCACCGTGAGCTTTTGCTGGAGATCGCCATCCGCCACCGCGGTCACGACTTTGGCGATGCCGCGCACCTGGCTCGTAAGGTTGCCCGCCATGAAATTGACGCTGTCGGTCAGATCCTTCCAGGTGCCCGACACGCCTTGCACCTGCGCCTGGCCGCCGAGCTTGCCTTCGGTTCCAACCTCGCGCGCAACCCGCGTTACTTCCGCCGCGAACGAGCTCAACTGGTCCACCATGGTGTTGATCGTGTTCTTCAACGCCAGAATCTCGCCTCTCACGTCCACCGTGATCTTCTTGGAGAGGTCGCCCTTGGCCACCGCCGTCGTTACGTCGGCGATATTGCGCACCTGCGCCGTGAGGTTGCTCGCCATCGAGTTCACGCTGTCGGTCAGGTCTTTCCACGTGCCGGCAACACCCTGCACGTCCGCCTGACCGCCCAGCCGACCGTCGGTGCCCACCTCGCGTGCAACGCGGGTCACCTCCGCGGCGAATGACCGCAGTTGATCCACCAGCGTGTTAATGGTGTCTTTGAGTTCGAGAATTTCGCCTTTGACGTCGACCGTGATCTTTTTCGAAAGGTCGCCCTTGGCCACCGCGGTCGTCACGTCCGCGATGTTTCTTACCTGAGCGGTCAAATTGCTCGCCATCGAGTTCACGCTGTCGGTCAGGTCTTTCCACGTGCCGGCGACGCCCTGCACGTCGGCCTGCCCGCCCAGCCGGCCTTCGGTCCCGACTTCGCGCGCCACCCGGGTTACTTCCGCCGCAAAGGAGCTTAATTGGTCCACCATGGTGTTAATGGTGTTTTTCAGCTCGAGAATTTCGCCTTTGACGTCGACCGTGATCTTCTTCGAAAGGTCGCCCTTCGCCACCGCGGTCGTCACGTCGGCGATGTTGCGCACCTGGGAGGTCAGGTTACTCGCCAGGAAGTTCACGCTGTCGGTCAGGTCTTTCCAGGTTCCGGCGACGCCCTGCACGTCGGCCTGGCCGCCGAGTCGCCCTTCGGTGCCGACCTCGCGCGCGACCCGCGTCACTTCGGCCGCGAAGGACCGCAACTGGTCCACCATCGTATTGATGGTATTTTTCAGCTCGAGAATCTCGCCTTTTACGTCGACCGTGATTTTCTTCGCGAGATCTCCTTTCGCCACTGCGGTGGTCACGTCGGCGATGTTGCGCACCTGCGACGTGAGGTTGCTCGCCATCAAGTTCACGCTGTCGGTCAGGTCTTTCCACGTTCCCGCAACGCCCTTCACTTCGGCCTGCCCGCCAAGCCGCCCTTCAGTGCCGACTTCGCGCGCCACCCGCGTCACCTCCGCGGCGAATGAGCTCAACTGGTCCACCATCGTATTGACGGTGTTTTTCACCTCCAGGATTTCGCCCTTGACGTCGACCGTGATCTTGCGCGAAAGATCGCCCCGCGCCACCGCAGTCGTCACGTCCGCGATGTTGCGCACCTGGGATGTCAGATTGCTCGCCATGAAGTTCACGCTGTCGGTCAAATCTTTCCAGGTGCCGGATACGCCTTCCACCCGCGCCTGCCCGCCCAGCATGCCTTCGGTCCCCACTTCCCGCGCCACCCGCGTGACCTCGGAGCCGAACGACCGCAGCTGGTCCACCATCGTGTTGATGGTGTTTTTGAGCTCCAGAAATTCGCCTTTCACATCGACCGTGATTTTTTTCGAAAGATCGCCCTTCGCCACCGCCGTGGTCACGTCGGCGATGTTCCGCACCTGCGCGGTCAGGTTGAATGCCATCGAGTTGACGCTGTCGGTGAGGTCTTTCCAGGTTCCCGCCACGCCTTTGACTTTCGCCTGCCCGCCGAGCTTGCCTTCGGTCCCGACCTCGCGCGCAACGCGCGTCACTTCGGAAGCGAACGAACCGAGTTGGTCGACCATCTTGTTGATGGTTTTCGCCGTGCGCAAAAACTCGCCCTCCAGCGGCCGGTCGTCGACATCGAGCGCCATGGTCTGCGACAGATCGCCTTGCGCGACCGCGCCGATCACGCGCGCCGCTTCGCTGGTGGGATGGACCAGGTCGTCGATCAACTCGTTGACGCGGTCGATGGTGACTTTCCAGAAACCCCGCACGTCGCCCAGCGAAGCCCGCTGCCTGAGCTTGCCTGCCTTGCCGACCGTTTTGCTCAATCGCACCAATTCTTCGGCCGTGCGTTCATTCAATTCGACCACGTCGTTGAACGTCTCTGCGACTTTGCCCGCCAAGCCGGACCAGTCTCCAGGCAGTCGCACCGAGCTGTCGCCGCGCTTGAGCGCGGTCAACGCACCCAGCAATGCCGACATCTGCATTTCAGGTAATTTCGAACGGTCGAGAATTTCCATGATGGCAGCTCCGAAAAATTGCGCCAGTTACGGGATGCCCGGGTTGGTGAATGTTCACGCCCCCTCATTACTCGCGGCAGACGGTTGTCAAGCGAGCCATGTGATATTGCGGCATCGGTATGCGCCGAACAAGCGCACAGCCGCTGCCCGACTGGCGCACGTTTGCAAAAACTTCCGAGGCTTCAGCACCTTAGCGCGTCTGTAGGCCGAGTCCTACAGCGAAATCAGACGCGTCCTACGCGCTTCCAAGCGGCGACGCACCGCCACGATCAAAGTCAGCCCTTTCCTACGATGGAATAAGACCAAACCGACTTCAACTCACGCGGCGCCCCCGGGACAATTGATGACGCGTTGAAGGACGCCGCGTAACGGACGCGGCAATACGAGGAGCGAAATCATGTTGACCATGGATGTTACGAGACTGTCGCACGCGGAACTGGCGGCCGCGGTTTCGCGGCGTTGTTCCCAGTTTGGCAACGTCCGGGAAATTACCATCCTGCAGCCACCGGAAGAGCCGGAAGTTGCATTCGCCCTGGTCGGGATGAGATCCGTCAGTGAAATCGATCGCGTCGTGGAAAATCTCGGCGCGGCGAAAGTCGATACGCTGGCGATTATCAAGATCGAGCAGGAACAGGCATCCATCAACTGATTCCAGCAATGCATTTAATTTTGTCGAGGAGATGATCATGCAATCCAGAAATTCAATTTGTTGGCTGCCGTTGGTGCTGGTCTTGTCGACTTCGGCCGTCGCCTTCGCACAAGGCGTGGGCGTGGACGTCGGAGCGGGTGTCGGCGTGGGGGCGGGCGTAGGTGTCGGCGTGGACACAAAGTCCCGCACGAACGCCGGTGCGCGAACCGATACCGACACTCAGGCTGGCGGTAACGTCGATGTCAATTCGAGCAATCGCGCCAAAGGGTCGGCACGCGCGGGCGCGACTATCAACGAAGCGACCAAGGCTCGAGAGAGATTCCGGGACCGGCTCCGTGAGCGCCGCACTCCCTCGGTTTCCGGCAGCGCCCAAGGGCAGGCCCGCGGTTCCGCTCAGATCGGTGCTCAATCCGCGCCCGATTGAGCCGTCACGCTGGCGACAGGAGGCCGAACATGAAACTCGATGCCTTGGCGTTAGCAATCGCCACGTTGGCAGCAGGTATTATCGTAGCGGCGCCAATGCTTGGTGCCGATCCGGTCGCGCTGCCCGAGCAGGAGATCCAGGACAACATCAGCTATATGAGCGGGGGCGTCGGGAAAGGTGAAGCTTCGGCGCTGAAGCGCGCGGCGGCGGGGTACCCGCTGGAACTGCAGTTTGTGCAGAGGGCGATGCCCAGAGATGAATCTCTCGCCGATGTGAGCGTCAAGATTCTAGACCGTTCAAGAACTGTCGTATTGGATGTCGTATCCCAGGGGCCTTTACTGTTGGCCAGACTGCCTGCGGGAACGTATCAAATCGAGGCGGACCACGACGGCGTGCTAAAACGTCAATCGGTCGAGATTCGCGCCGGCAAACACGAACGCGCGGTTTTTGTTTGGGCGCCCCCTTATGAAATGCGATCGATGTTGAACAATGCGAGCGGCAGTTCCATCTTCCCGCCTGCCGAATCCAAATAACAATCGTCCGCGCTCCGGTGCGATTTCTTTTACGATGAAAGGAGTGACATCCCGTGAATGATGACGTCGTCCATTTCATCGTAGTGCCGAACCGCGGCGGAGGCTGGAGCGTCATCGAGAGCGGCTTCGAAATGCCGCTGGCGGAATTTACGGTAGTGAAGCGCGAAAATCCGCATAGAGGCAACTTTACTCTTTCTCCTACAAGGAAGTAGGAAGTTCGCCGATAGTCCCCGCGGCTGATGTACTCGCATAATCGTGCTCGTGGCCGATTCATTATTTTTCGGGCCATCATTCATGGAGGCGTCAAATGAGAAACGTTATCTACCAGCAGTTCAAGTTGTCAGTCATGGCTGCGCTCGCTCTGATCGCTATTGCCATTGTCTACCCCGCGTTCGGCGCAAGTACGCCGTGGGAATTGGTATCGAAGGCGGAACTCACGTTCAAAGACTTCAAGGGCGATCCGCAAATGCACTGGATTCGCGACCATATCCGTGACGCAAAAGCAGTGATAATCGCGCCGGAAATCCGCAAGGCCGGTTTCGTAATCGGTGGCTCCGGGGGGCGCGCAGTATTATTGGCGCGCGATCCCGACACCGGCTTGTTCTCGGGCCCGGCGTTCTACACGATCGCCCGCGCGAGCATTGGGTTCCAGGCCGGCATCGAGAAGTCGGAAGTGGTGATGCTGGTAATGACCGAAAAGAGCCTGAACAGGCTGCTTAGCTCGCAATTCAAGCTGGGCGGCGATGCAAGTATCGCGGCGGGCCCCGTCGGGATGGGAGCCGAAACGAGCGTCACTTCGGACGTGGTTGCGTTCAGCCGCGCCAAGGGCATCTATGGCGGGGTTAACCTCGATGGCACCGCGGTCACCGTGAATGACGAATGGAATAGGCAGTATTACGGCAAAACCGTGACACCGACTGACATTCTGGTGCGGCGCTCGGTCATGAACCCCGACGCTGAAAAACTGCTGCAGATAATTGCGCAGGCCTCCATCAATTAAGCGCCGGCCGCGGTGGGGGTCGTGTTCAAAAACCGGATCGACCCCCACCACGCGGCAAATCGACAATCGACAATGTCGACTACCGCGCCGCAACAGCATTGTCAGACTGGGCGAGAATTACAGACTGCATGAATGGGAGATCCGATATGAATCAATTCCCGAGCAAGGGGCGTTGGAAACAAATACGCGGAAGAATCCACAAAATGTGGGGACAGCTGACCCATAATCCGTACGAGGAATTTCTTGGCGAACAGGAGATCGTGGAAGGAAAGATCGAGGAATTCTTTGCCCGCAAGAGCAGCGACTCTCGCGGCACACCTTGTCCGGCGCGCATGTGAAATGCGTCAGTCTCTATAGGAATAGGGACAAGAGCGAGGAGAAGAGGAACGCGGCCGATTTTCATGGCGACCTTATTCGGGGGCCACGACGCTCACAACATGCAGCCGATGTCGGAAGCACCCGTTCCTTCGCCACGCATTCGACGGGAATGATCGATCGCTTCCACTGCGCCAACCAGAACCTTTTTCGGGTCGCAACCGCGCATCGCGCAAGTGCCGCCGAATCATTCCTCTCGTAGGGTGGGAAGCAACCCCTCCAGGTTCTCACTACTGCGCAATAATGCGCAGGCTTCACGCACTTCTTCGTTGGTGCAGACGAATTCGTCAGCGGCGGGCAATTCAAAAGCCGGACCGCTATGCTGAAACGCGTCGAAATCCGATTCTTCCAATACCGATATCCGGCCGGATCGTTTTTTCATGACAGCCCTCCAGGGGGAAATGACGGCAGTATCATATTCAGGCAACGCCAACGCCGTTGCTATCGGACGCGCTCTCGTTTCCGTGTAGGACATGCCCGGTGTCTTACGCTTCAAGCCTTCTTGGCCCACAGGCTGCACCAGCCCTCGGGGCTGATCGGGCCTTCGACCAGCTTGCAGGTATTCGACTCGGCGATGAAATGCAGGCATTGACCGCATTTCTGCCCGCCCTTCGGCTAAGTCTGGTACTGCAGCCGGACGCCATTGCCGAGGATCTGGATTGGGGCCGCAAACCCGTGCAGGCCCTTCTCGATGCGAACCCGGTTCTACAGGTGCATCAGATGCACGATCCCGTTCAGGACCGGTTGATGGTCGAGCGCATGGCGTATTTCCGGATCAAGCGTCTGCAACTCGGAAGAAAGTTCGAGGATTTTCTTGGTTCCGGACTCATCAAGGGCGCCACGATTATCGTCCTCGAATGCACGCTGAGATGGCCCGCCACGCGCGTTGCCGACCGGCACATATTCCAGGCTGGCGGATATGGCGGGGCGACCCTGAAGGAATATTTCGAAGGCGGCGGCCGCGTGGAGCGTTTCTTGGAGCGCCGGCACCGCTTACGCTCGAGGAGTTGGACGAATTCCTGGCGCAGAGCGTTGGGCGTTACGCGATTGAATGGCGCGATGAAACCTGAAATCATTTCGAGCGACGTCATTTCGGCACGTTGAACGCAAAGAATTCACCAGCACTCAACCGAACAGGTCGATCGCGAATATCGTTTTAGAGCACCGCAGGCGGGCTGCGTCCCGTCACGAGATGAATCACCAGCAATACGACTCCGATCAGGAACAGAATCCATGAAATTTGGGTTGCAACCGCCGCCACCCCGAACAATCCCAAGGCTCCGGCAATCAATCCGATCACCAAGAATACCAGTGCGTAGTACAACATATCGGCCTCCTTGTTACGGGTTATGAACTGTTTCCTTCCAGTCCGGCGTTCGTACTCGGCAATTTCAGCCCGAACTCAATCGTCCGATCGCGGACAACACCAATATAACCGGCGACATTTCAGCTTGCTACCGGTGAAACTGGGTTTGCTGTGTAAAGATCCGGGGCGGTCTCGCGTCAGTTCAGGACTACACCTATTGCACGCACCGTTTCGTCTCTTTATATTCGTTTCGCCATCTCTTCAATTGAAATCATGTGTTCCACGGCCGGCACGTGCGATCAACTCCCTGCCGGCGGTGGGGCCTCTTCGAGCACGGCGTTTAGCGCCTGATAATCGAGAGGTTTGGTGAAATGGTGGTCGAACCCTGCGTCGATGCCGCGCTGACGGTCTTCATTGCTGCCGTAGCCGCTGACCGCGATCAGCACCGCGTTCGCCTCAGCCGGTTGCTTGCGGATGGCGCGCGCCAGCTCATAACCGTTCATCTCGGGCAGGCCGATGTCGAGCACGATCACGTCCGGCCGGATCTGCACCGCTGTTTGCAACGCGATCGCAGAGCTATGCGTGGTGACCACTTGATGACCCGCCAAGCGCAGGATCATTGCCAGGCTTTCGGCTGCGTCGATATTGTCGTCCACGATCAATATGTTCCGCTTCGTTACCGGCCGGACAGGCGCCGCGGCGGCGGTCGAAGATGTTGCCGCCGATCCGAGCGCGATGACCGGCAGGCGTACCACGAATTCGCTGCCCTGGCCGAGTCCCGCGCTGTGAGCCTCGACGCTGCCACCGTGCAACTCCAGCAGCTTGCGCGTCAACGTCAGGCCTATCCCCAGGCCGCCCTGCACGCGATCCAGGGAGCGATCGGACTGCATGAACAATTCGAATATATGCGGCAGCAACGCCGCGCTGATGCCGCTGCCGTTGTCGCGGATACGCACGATGACTTCGTTCGCCGTATTGTCGGTTGCACGCGCGCACGCCAGTTCGGCGGTCAGGCTGATCCGTGCCCGGGCCGGGCTGAACTTCGACGCATTGTGCAGCAGGTTGTCGAACGACTGCTCCAGCCGGGTGGCATCCGCGCTGATATAGACCGGCTCCGGCAGCAGCGACAGGCTCAGCGTCTGCTGCTTGCGGTCGATCTGCGGCTGGATCGACTGCGCGACCCGATCGAGCAGGCCGTTCAGCTCCACCGATTCCCTGAACAGTCCGATCTTGCCCTGCGTGACGCGCGCGGAATCGAGCAGATCGTCGACCAGGCGCGTCATGATCCTGATCTGGCGTTCCATCATTTCCTGCGCGCGCTCGCGCCCCACCCCGTCGGCGCCTGAACTCCTCAACACGTGCAGCGCGTTCTGCAGCGGCGCCAGCGGATTGCGCAGCTCGTGCGCGAGCATCGCCAGAAACTCGTTCTTGTTGCGGTCGGCCTCCGACAGTTGCGCGACCTGGCGCATTGACTCGTCGAGCTTCCTGCGTTCCGTGACGAATTCCATGCTCATCAGTATCAGCGGCTCGTTAGTCGCCTCCTGAACCAGTCGCCGCGCATTGACGAGCAATACCTGCGGGCCGATAGCCGCGAACGTGTGTTTCAGCTCCAGTTCTTCGAAGCCCTTGACGGCCAGAACTTCGGTGAGCGAGTCGCGCAGCCCGGGAATGTTCCAGTCACCATCGGCAATCTCGTACAACAATCGGTTCTGGAGCGCCGGCGCCGGCAGCCGGAAGGTCTGGCAGAAGGACGCGCTGGCGCTGCGGATGCGCAGTTCCTGGTCGAGAACGAGCAGCGGCTCGCGCACGGTCGCGACGATGTTCTCCGCGAATTCGCGCGCGCGCTTGATGGTATCGATGTCGACCAGGACCAGCACCGCGCCGTTAATCCGGGCATCCAGCGTCTTATAGGGACGCACGCGCAGCCGGTACCAGTGTCCATTCAGGTCCTGCACCTCGCGCTCCTGGGGCGTCGCGGAATCGATGACTGCGGTTACCAGTTGCTCGAAATCGGTTACCGCGAGCTTGAGCTTGATGTCGGTGAGCGGGCGTCCGATATCGGCCGGTATCAGGTTGAAGATCTTTTCCGCAAGCGGCGTGTAGCGGCGGATGCGCAGGTCGTGTCCGACCATGACGACGGCGGTGTCCAGGCTGGCGAACAGATTGACGAGATCGTCGTTGACCTGGCCAACTTCCTGATTGCGATTCTGCAGTTCCTCGTTGACCGTCGCGAGCTCTTCGTTGGTCGACTGGATCTCCTCCTTCGAAGTTTCCAGTTCCTCGTTGATGCTCTGCAGTTCCTCGTTGGCGGATTGCGCCTCCTCGTTGGCCGATTGCAGCTCTTCGTTGGCCACTTCCTGCTGCTCGATCACCGATTGCAGATATTCGCGCGACGCCGCCAGTTCCTGCGCCAGACGCGACACCTCTTGCTCCGCCGATACTCTCGCGGTGGCGCGCCCGGAGGTCTTGCGCGCTTTTGCGGTTGGAGTTCCCTTTTCTGCGCGCCCTTGCGTTGCAACGGCGTTCTCGAACAAGATCAAAAAATTGTGATCCTTCGCCGTAGAGCCGCGCACCGGAATCACTTCGAGATTGATATCGCGGGTGGCGCCGTCGATCTTCAGACTCAGGCCCTCCTCCCGCACGGGGGATTTCTGTTTTTTCGCCTTATGGATCGCAGCGCGCAGCGGAACGAGCAATCCTTCGCGCGCCATTTTCAGCAGGCTCAGACTGGCCTTGCCGGATGCGGGCATCAGGTAAGCACCCGTGTCGCCGCGAAAGTGGACGATTTCCATGTTGGGGTCTACGAGCACCGCGGCTGGCGCGTACTTGGCGAGCAGAATGCGGTCGGCCTCTTTTTGCGTATCCTGTCCGCTGGCCCTATCGTGGTTCATGCCGCGTACCGCGGGTGCAACGTGATCCGCAGGTCCGGGGCGGAGCGTACCGGCCATGAGCTGGCCGGGACCGCCGATCTTGCGGTAAATCTTGTGCCCGGTGTCTTGCGGCTCGAACAGCTGCCGGTTGGGGCCTATGGTTTCGGAATTGCCGAGTACCAGATACGCGGCCGGCTTGAGGGCAAAGTGCAACTGGTTCAGAAGTTTTTTTTGCAGGTCGGCGCCCAGATAAATCAGCAGGTTGCGGCAGCTAATGATGTCGAGACGGGAGAATGGCGGGTCGCGCAGCACGTTGTGGCGCGCAAACAGGACGCTTTCGCGTATCGCTTTGGTGATCCGGTAATTGCCGTCGGCTTCCAGAAAGAAGCGCCGCAAACGCGTCTCGCCGACATCCTGTGCAATGCTCTTCGGGTAGACCCCGGCGCGCGCCTTGTCGACGCTCGCGGCGTTCAGATCGGTAGCGAAGACCTGTACCGGCACGGTGAGCGCTGCACCCTCGATGAACTCCGCGGCCGCCATGGCATACGAATAGGCTTCCTCGCCGGTCGAGCACCCGGTTACCCAGATGCGCAGCGGGTCACGGCGCGCGCGATTAGTCAGCAAACTGGGAAAAACCTCGCGCTGCAGCGCGTCGAATGTCTCCGGATCGCGAAAAAAACCCGTCACGCCGATCAGAATATCCTGGAACAATGCCGCGGCTTCCTCCGGCCGGTCGTCGAGGAGTTGCGCGTAATCGTCCATGGTTTCGAGCCGGTGCAGCACCATGCGGCGCGCGATGCGGCGTTGTATCGTGTTGGGCTTGTAGCTCGCGAAATCAACCTCGGTGGCGCGCTGCAGTTGGCGCAGAATTCTGTTCAGCGCCGGCTCCTCTTTGGCCGAAGTTGCGGATCCGGAAGTTGCCGGGGCTGAATAACCGATGTATGGATGATGTGCGATACGCGCGATTTCCTCGGCGATGCGCTGCGGCGGCAGCACGAAGTCGACACACTGGGCCGCGATGGCGCTGTGCGGCATGCCGTCGTGCTGGGCGCTCTCGTCCTGCGCGAAAGTGATGCCACCTGCCGCCTTGATTTCCCGCAATCCCGCGGTGCCGTCGTGGCCTGTCCCCGACAGCACTACCCCGATCGAGGTGTCACTCTGGTCCTGCGCCAGCGATTTGAAAAAAAGATCGATCGGATGGTGCTGGCCGATCCCTTCGCGCGGCTGCAGCTTGAGATTGCGCTCGACGATAACCATGGTCTTGCCGGGCGGAATCACGTACACGTGATTGGGCTCGACGCGCGCCTCGTCCTTGACTTCGATGACCGTCATCGGTGTCGAGCGCGAGAGTATTTCAGCGAGACTGCTGGCATAGGTCGGCGCCAGATGCTGGACGACGACGAAACCCAGGCCCGTATCCGCGGGCAATGCCGCGAGCAACTGGCGGAAGGCTTCGAGACCGCCCGCAGATGCGCCCAGGCCAACGACGCAGAACGACGGTTTACGCTCGTCGCCTTCCGGCGAACTGCGCGTTGCGGCGGCAACGGAAAAATCCGGCGCTTCAGGCTGTCGGGCCATTCTTGGCAGGTACGCGGGACTGGAGGGAATGGTCATTCTGCTCCCCGTTCCACGACCGGGCAAGCAATTTGACCGGCTCGGTTGCCTTCGGAAAAGCCCCTGTAGGAAACCGCTGACACTACCGGAATGGCGCTTACTTAGAGCCCGGCAAGATTCGATTTCGTCGATTCATTTGCGTACCTTCTCGGGGCGCCTGAGCAGCAGCGAAGGGTTGTCCTTGACCTTGTCCGTCAATGCGCCGACGTTGGTCACGACTTTCTTGACCTGGTCCTCGATCGCCGCGAATTTCCGGACCACCTTCGGCAGCTCGTCGAGCATCGCTATGAGGCCGGTCTTTTCGGAGGGAATTTCGGGAACCTGGCCCGGTGGTGTGACTGCAAGCAGGGTCTGCGCCGCCGGTCCTCCGCCGTTCAGCTCGATATAGACAACACCGGTAATGCCTTTCAGTGCGAGCGTGGCTTTGGTGTCGGTCTTGACCGGCGTTGCCTGGCGCAACCTCACATCCACTCGCACCAGGCGCGGATTATCGGAATCGATGTCCATCGACTTGACCGTGCCGACATCGACGCCGCGGAATTTTACCGTATCGCCGATTGCGAGCCCGCTTACCGAGTCGGCGAAATTGATGCGGTAGACCACATCGTCATGACGACCGGGGCTTCCCAGCCACACGGCGAAAATTGCCGCGGCAACCGAGAACACGATGATAAACAGCCCCTCGATGAAATAGTGCCTGTCAGTTTCCATGGCTTGATTTCCTCGCTGTCATTGCGCCCTCCGCGCGCGGCCCGCGAAAAAATTCGCGTATCCCCGGTTGCTCGGACTTCCGTAGCTTGTCCGCCGTGTCGACGGTTATTTTCCTGTCGCACAACACGGCGATCCGGCTGCAGATGGTGAACAGCGTCGTGAGATCGTGCGTGACGATGACGACGGTGATGCCGAGGCTTTGGTTGAGGCTCCGGATCAGCGCGTCGATGCCGCTTGCCGATACCGGGTCGAGATCGGAGGTGGGCTCGTCGAGAAAAAGAATCCTGGGGTCGAGGGCGAGCGCCCGCGCGAACGCCGCGCGCTTCACCATGCCGCCGGAAAGCGCGGACGGCGGCTTGATCCCGCTGTCCGCCGGCAAACCGGCGAGCGCGAGCTTCATCGCCGCGATCTGTTCCCGCTCGCCGGCGGCAAGCGCCGTATGTTCGCGCATCGGCAGCATGATGTTCTGCGCGACTGACAGCGACGAGAATAATGCGCCTTGCTGAAACAGTACGCCGATGAGGGCGGCTTTTTCCGCCGCCCCGATGGCATGAACCGGCTTGCCGTTGAGGATCACTTCGCCGGCGTCCGGCTGGCGCAGGCCGATGAGCGTTTTCAGCAGCACCGACTTGCCGGAACCCGATCCGCCGGCAATGCCGATGATTTCGCCGCGCACAACATCGAGATTGAGTTTGTCGTGCACCACCTGCGTGCCGAACCGGTTGACGATCCCCCGCGCGGAAAGGATCGGTCCCGCATGCGCTTGGGCCCGGACATTCATATGCCGATCCTTTCGAACAGGATGGAGAAGAATGCATCGAGCACAATGACCAGGAAAATCGATTTCACCACGGCGCGGGTGGTCTCCCGGCCGACGCTTTCCGCCGAGCCGTTCACCCGCAGCCCGTGCATGCAGCTCACGATCGTAATGAAAAAAGCAAAGACCGGCGCCTTGAACAGACCGACGAAGAGATCGCTGCCGCTGACCGCCTGACGCACGCGCGTCAGATATTGCAGCGGCGATACATCGAGCAGCGATTGTGAAATCGCGGCGCCGCCGATCAGGCCCATCATGTCGGCGAAGAACGTGAGCAGCGGCAGCGTGATGACAAGAGCAATCAGCCGCGGCACCACCAGTACCTGCATGGGCTCGATGCCCATCACTTTGAGCGCGTCGACTTCCTCCCGCGTCTGCATGACGCCGATTTCGGCGGTGAAGGCGGAGCCAGAGCGGCCGGCTACCATGATGGCCGTGATCAGCACGCCCATTTCGCGCAACACCGATACCGCTACCAGGTTGATGGTGAAGTCCTCGCCGCCATAGGGGCGCAACTGGGCCACGCCCTGGTAGCCGATGACGACCGCGATCATGACGGCCATCAGGCCGATGATGGGCAGCGCATGCATGCCGGTTTCCGCGATATGCCGCGATATCGACGCCGGGCGCAGGCATTCCGGGTGAATCAGGGCGCTAACGGTCCAGCTCGCCGCGCGGCCGACAAAGGTGATGATGTCGATCACGTCGTGCCTGGCTTGATGCGCGCCTTTGCCGAGTTGAATGACGAGCTGGCGCCAGTGGGGGACGGATTCGACTTTCGGTAACGGCTTCAGATCGAGCCCGCAAATGAGATCGAGCAGCGCCCGGTGTTCGGCGCGGATACCGGTGAGTTTCACGCCCTGGTCACGAAGACCGCACAGAAATAACGCACCTGGCGTATCGAGCCTGTCAAGCCCGGCGACATCAAGCGAGCGCGATGATCCTTGCTTCGACCATTTCTGCAGGGAATTCCTGGCTTCGGCGAGCGTGACTATTTCGAGAGCACCCGCCAGCGCGAGGCGATCGCCATCGCCGCTGACGACAACCGTCGGCGGGGACTGATTCGCGGAAGCTACCCGCTTGCCTTCGAGGCTTCCGGCGTTGGGCAGCATGATCATTCCTTCAGTGTCATAACCGCCTGCATTGCCTCTGCGGCGTTCAGTATCCGATTATTGCGACTGCTTGGGATCGGCCGGCGGCGGATCCGGTGGCGTGACGTTACTCGGCGGTTTTATGATGAGCGCGCCGGTGGGGGCTTTCGGATCGGCGGCGTACCCGGACGCTTGCACGGGAGTCCGGAATTCCGCAGGCGTCGGCATTACCGGAGCGCGTGTTGATTCCTTCTTGGATTCAGGATCCCGGGTTTGGGTTTCAGTTGATTGCGGCACCGCCAGTGCAGCGGCCGGCCGGGCAGTCGAACCGTTCCCGAGCGCGCACCCGCCGAGAGCGATGACCGCTACGGCAAGCGCGGCGGCTACCACGCGGCATCTGAAGTTTGCATTCATGCGCTCAATGAACTCCTGCTAATGTTTGAGCAATCCACAAAATGCCCTGACCGCGATTTCTTCAACGCGCGCCTATTCTGAACCAAGATTCGGGACCGTCCTATAGGTGCTGTCTGACTTTTTAGTCAGACGACTCCGTCAATTGCAACCCGGAGTGAGCGCTCCGATCGCAAATCCGCCCGATGCGATAATTACGACGGATAATCCCTACACGCAATACCGCTTGTGAGTACTTCTCCACATCCGGCTCCAGCCTCTTGGGTCAGAATCCGCCTACCGAAAATTGAGCGTGCCTCCGATGGCACCGCATGCAAGCCGGCGGCAACATGCCGCTTTGCCGTCTTCATTTGAAGGAGTTCCTCATGCCATCAAAGCAGCAAACACGGAAATGCGCCCACCCGGGCTGTCAATGCATGGTCGACGAGAACAGCGGTATGGGCGGATATTGCAGCGACTACTGCAAGAACGCGGCCGAGGGGGAATATTGCGGATGCGGTCATACGAGCTGCAATACTCAGTTCGCGAGTCAGCCGCCGTCCCGCAAGGCCGCGTAATCGGCGCGGCTCTGACTCCTGTCGCGGGGTCGGGGTCGTCTTTAGCAGGACTCCGGCCCCGCTTCATTTCGGCACTCCGATCCTGTGACGGATCGGATCGCGAGAACACTCGTTGATGGATACGTCGCGCGCTCCTTGTAGGAAACCACCCACGCGACCGCGCGCCTTCCTGCCGACAGGAGAAGCCGGCGCGCGCTGATATCCTCCAGGCGACCGCGCCAGTAGACTGGCTCAAGGGTGGCGCATTTCCGCGGCATCCTGGCGTTTGAACAGAGGAGATACGTCATGAATACATTTGCAAAAGTTGTTGCGGTTATTTCACTCGCGGCCGGGCTGGGCGCTTGCAGCGGAATGACTACGCAGGACAAAAACACCGCGATTGGCGCCGCCATCGGTGGCGTCGGCGGCGCTGCGCTGACTGGCGGTAGCGCATTGGGAACTATCGGGGGAGCAGCCGTAGGCGGCGTCGTTGGCCACGAAGTAGGCAAGCCCAAGTAATTGGTCAGACCTCGGCGAGGATGCGCTCGAGCGCGGCAGGTTCCAACGGTTTGACCAGACAAGCGTCGAATCCGGCCAGCTTGGCACGCTGTAAGTCCTCCTGCTGGCCGTAGCCGGTGCAGGCGACCAGCTTCACCTGGCGTCCGTGCGGTGAGGCGCGCACGCGCCGCGCGACTTCGTATCCGTCGATTCCGGGCAATCCGATATCGATGAGCGCGATATCCGGACGCACGGCGATTGCAACCTCGGCGCCGTTCAAGCCATCGGCGGCTTCGTAGACCTCGTGTCCGCACAGGGTCAGAATCGCCTTTAGCGTTTCCCGGCCGTCGACATTGTCTTCGACTATCAGCACGCGCAGACGCCGGGCGCTCGATGGATTTGCGGGCGGCGGTTCGACCGCGGCCGCAGGCGCATCTATCCGCGGCAACTCCACGGTAAACGTCGAGCCTCTGCGAAGGCCGTCGCTCCCGGCCGTCACATGGCCATGGTGGAGTTCCACCAGCCGCCGAACCAGGGTCAAACCAAGCCCGAGGCCGCCCTGGGAGCGATCGAGAGTACGTTCGCCCTGGGTAAAGATATCGAAAACATACGGCAGCAGATTGGGCGCAATACCCGCGCCCGTGTCGCTGACTTCAAGCACTGCGGTGCGCTTGTCCGCCCTCACCCATACGCGAATGCGTCCTCCCGCGGGCGTGTACTTGACCGCATTTTCGAGAAGATTAACGAGGATCTGCTCGATACGGGTCTCGTCCGCGGCCACCCACGCTTCAGCCAGTTCAGCGTCGATCTGATGGCTCGCAAAGCGTTTGGCATCCTGTAGCACCGCAATCGTGCGTCGCGCAGTCTTTGCCAGATCCAGCGCGCGGGTGTTCAGAACTATTTTTCCCATCGTCACGCGCGCGACATCGAGCAGATCGTCAACGAGCTGCCTGAGATGGTTGATCTGGCGGGTCACGATTTCGCGCGAGCGCACCGCCGCCGCATCGGAACCGGCACGGTCCATGACAGTCACCGCATTGGCAATTACGCCGAGCGGGTTGCGCAGCTCGTGCCCGAGCATCGCCAGAAATTCGTCCTTGCCGCGGTTTGCCGCTTCGGCCGCTGCGCGCGCCTGCTGTTCGCCCGCGAGGGCGTTGTTCAAAGCTTGCTCACGCTCCCGCAACAACGTGCGCGCCTCTTCGAACACGCGAACGACTTTTTCGACCTCTTCGATGCCGCGTGCTTGCGGAGCCGGCGTTGCAGCGGCGCCGTGGCTGGTCAGAGCCCTGACCGAAGCGGCGAGTCCCGCTATGGGGTCGGCAATACGCCGGCCCAAAACTACGGCGAAAAAAATCGCGAGCACTCCAGTCAGCAATGACACGCCCACCATCCAGAGCGTGGATCCCCGCAATGCCGCCTCCACACTATCGGCCGGCACACCGGTCGCGATAGTCCAGCCCGTGGCAGCCGACCGGCTGTGGGCGGTGTAAAACCACTGCCCTTCGAGCCCGAAGTTGCGGTAAGCGCCTTCGGCCGACTCGCGCGCCTTTTCAAGCAATGTGGGCGAGGGCGGCTTGCCTACCCACCGCTCATGACTCAGGGTGCGCGCGATAATGATGCCATTCTGGTCGACGAGCGTCATGGTCGCATCCGGGAGCATTTCGATCCTGCCCATGAATCCAAGCCAGAACGATGCATCGATATACGCGACCAGCACGTACGTCATCGCGTTCCGGCTCACCACGGGAACCGCAATCTCGGTAACGCGCCTGCCATCCTCCAGCCGGACAAACCCGGAGACGGCCGGCGCCTGCGTCCCCACCACGCGCTTGAAGGTATTACTGTCGACCGTGCCGCGCGGCAACGAGTCCGTTTCACGCCCCACTTCGATTATCCGGTTGCCGGCGGGGTCCGCGAGGACAATGGCCGACCATGAAGGCTGGGAAAGCAGCAGACGACGCGCTTTGCCCGCGAACTGCGATGGCTGACGCAAGTCGATCTCGGAAGTAAACTCGAGCGCGTCGAGCACCCGTATCGATGTCTGTATCTCCGTATCGAGCGCCAGGCTCACTGCGCGCACCCGCTCGAGATAGCGCTGATCGAAATTCGCTCGTTGCTGCAACCAGAACAATCCCGTCAAAACCGCCGCAAAAATCAACACCGGCAGCAACACGGCACCGACCAGCATTACGAGATGGGTACGTATCTTCATCGAAATCGTCGACAGCTGATCCATTCGATCAAACGCACAGCCACTTTCCTCAGCGCTTGCAACGGATGAAATAATAACAGACTGAAACATCGACCTGTTGCCGGGAAATCCCCCGGGCCGGGCGAGAGGGCGGATCGCGCAGCAGTGCCTGTAGTCCGCGTCCTACGCACCAATCAGCGCAACACGACTGTCCCTTGTTTTCGATTCATACCACAATTCCCATCACGATTTGGGATACACACGATGACGGCTTTTTGTAACCTACCTGTGAGACGCGCCATGGTCGAAATACCACTCTGCACATTTCCAAACTCGTCTGACTTGTTCGGTTCGTCGTCGGGCATACGCGCGAAGCGCTACCCCGGACGCCAGCCGCTGGAACTGAAGGTTGCGGACGCACTGTGCCGCCAAATGCGCCGCCATACGGTGCAACGCGAAAAGCGGCGCATCGCGCATCTGATCTGCCTGAATCTCGTCTCGATGCTGAAGCACCGGACCAAGCGTTGAAACGCGCGACCGCACAACCTTACGAGGTGATGCCATGGAAAGAGCGAGCAAGTTACTGGTGGGCGGGGTGTGCCTGCTGCTGTGCCTGGGAGTTTTCGCCAGGCTATCGAGCGCAAACGTGAATTTCCGCCCTATGGATATCGGCTCCCTTGCGATTTTGTATCTGAGCGCCACCCCGTATGCGCTGGTCACGCCAGTCGATTTTCGTCTTCGCGCTGCCGTGGCCCCATCTTCAGGCACGAACAATGACGCGCATGCCGAGCCGGCGCTGGCGCAAGCGACCGGCAACCGCTTGCTCGCCGAATATGTCCGTTTGCACAAAACGCGTAAGGTAAGCCTGCCTTAAGGCGGCCAATGCTCGAAACCGCACAGCCGCATTCCGTAACTTTTGATCGAAAGGAATTCGCATGAAACCATCCCATACACTCGCTACCTCGGCGGTCGTCGCGGCGGTTCTAGTCGCTGCCTGCGCCGATCAGCCGTATTCCGGCGGGCAAACAACCTATCCCGCATCGTCTTACGAGTCGCAGGCGCCTTCGAGTGCGACGGTAGGCTATGTCGAGCGCATCGAGGTCGTGCAGAAAAACGCCGGCTCCAACGTGGTCGGCACGGTGATCGGCGGCATCGTCGGCGGCCTGATCGGCCATCAGATCGGCAGCGGCAGCGGCCGGACTGCCGCCACCATCGCCGGCGCAGTCGGCGGCTCGGTTGCAGGCAACCAGATCGAGAAACGCTCGCGCGGCGCGAACGAAACGTTTCGCGTGATGATACGGCTGGACAATGGCGGCTATCAGACCGTGACCCAGGACAATATCATGGACCTGCAAACCGGCGACCGTGTCCGCATCGACGGCAACCGGGTGTACCGTTACTGACAAACCCTTCAGGAGGCCAGACATGAAACGCAACGCATCAGCATTTGCAGCTGCCGCATTGGCGGCGGGTATCATTGCAGCGGCGCCAGCGCTAGGCACCGATTCAACCGCGCTGCCGCCGGAACACGTGCAGGGAAACGCCAGTTTTGTAACCGGCGGCGTCGGAGAGGACGAAGCCGCGGCGCTGAAGCGCGCCGCAGCGGGATATCCACTGGAGCTGCAATTCGTGCAGAAGGCGACGCCTCGAGATGAATATCTCGCCGACGTGAAAGTGACGATTCGGGACCGCTCGAGAAGCGTGCTATTGGATACCGTATCCCAGGGGCCTTTTCTGTTGGCGAAATTGCCCGCGGGGACTTATCAAATCGAGGCGGAATACGAGGGCGTGGTCAAACGTCGCACGGTTGCGGTTCGCGCCGGCAAACACGAACGCGCCGTATTCGTCTGGACGCCGACTTACGAAACACGCTCGATGTTGAGTGATCCGGTCGCCATTTCCAACTAGTCCCCCGTTCGGATCCCCGCGCGGGATAACGTCTTCCAAGCGAAGCGTTATCCCGCGTTTCACTTCCCGTCCCATCCGTATATACCACGCACGTCGGCTTGTGTCCTACCGAAGAATCAGACGCAACCCACTTTTATCAGCGCGACCGCCCGGCATAATGAAAGCCATGTGACGAGTGATCGGATCACGGGAGACGCAGCAAAAAAACGGGAGTGAAATTTCATGAATACCGACCTCAGCAACAAAATATTGGCCCGGTAGGCAGCAATGTTTTCGTTAGTGTCGATGTCGCAGCGTGGTTGCCAATCTGGCGGTGTCAAAGAGAACGGACGCCGATTGGTCGTGTCACCAGGCAAGTTTTTTTAACCGAAGTCAGGAGGCATTTATGAAAAACGATCGATTGGCAATAATGTTATTGGCATGTGCGACCGCTACGGCGGCTTGTGCTTCTGCTTATGCACAGAACTCGCTTCCCCGCTGCGAGACCGCGAATTACGACAGCATGAAAAAACTCTTCACGGTCATGAATCCGGTCCCGGGTACCGTGATTCAGGAGTGTTTGCTCACGGTCCATTCGGCGGCGGCAGCGTCCGGTGCGCAGTATCCGGAGCCCTTCGTGGTTGAAGGCTACTATGACGTCATAATGAGCGGCGGCGGCGGCGGCGGCGGCGCCGGCGGCAAGGACGGTGGTGGCGGCGGCGGCGCCGGCGCGGCTCCGTTCAAGACCATCTTGCATTTGTTTCCTGGCGCGTACAAGCTGACTCTCGGAGCAGGTGGCGAGGGTGGATTACCCGGTAAAGTGACCAGATCCGGAGGTTCGACCAGCCTGACCAATGCGGATACCGGTGAGCACATTGCCGGGTTCCAGGGCGCCAGTAACTGGAGACCACCTTCCCAACCTCCAGGCACTGGCCGCGGTGGTCTAGCGACATGGGGCGGAAGCAATGGTGGTGACGGCACGAAACTCAGCCCGGCGGCGTTGGCTGAGGCTCAGCGTGGCGGCATGTTGCAGGTTGCCGAGTATTCCGGCACACCCGGGCAAGCCGGCAGCGAGACCGACCGCAGCGTTCGTACGGCTCGGTCCGGCGGCGTGTTACAGATTTCCGGTTATACGGGCGCACCTGGACAAGTTGGCGGCGAGCCCATTCAGATCGCGCGGACCGACGATGGCCGGGTGGTCCAGATGTTTGCTGGCGGCGGCGGCGGGGCGAGCTTTGGGAACGGCGGCGCAGGGCAGCCGGCAGACAGTCACCGGGCAGCGGGGATGGGCGAGCTTGGCGGCGGCGGCGGCGGCGGCCGTGGTGGCACCAAGATTGCCGAACCTGGGGCCCGCGGCGGTCATGGATTTATCCAACTGTCGACGTACGTCGAGCCCGCGCAAGTGATTGCAGCCGCGCCCGCAGCAGCCGCGCCCGACTTAGCTCCGTCGAGCCCGGCGACAGCGACACCGGAACCCGCGGCTACTCCCAGGATGGCACCTGCTGCACCCGCGGCCAGCCGTCCGGCCAGAAGCGACCGCAACTAGCAACCGGTACTCAGTAATGCACGGCCGCAAAGGCGTCTCGCAGTCGAGGCGCCTTTGCGCTAGCAGCGTAATACCAAGTATTCAGCATGACCAACGGGCAGATCAAAAATGGGGATGTATCGCATCGGGATCGTCATTCTGGGGCTGGTCTTGCTTCTCCCTTGGGCGTTGGCGTTGGACGACGCGGCGCCCGACCCGGCGACGCCACGAAGCGAAGGACCCGCGCGGTCCGTTTATGCACCGCAGCCCCAAGCCGCATCCGGCGTCAAACGCGCTGTTTTCAGGAACGTCCCGGCGTCGAGTGACGCTTACCAGATCGCGGATTGGGTCGTCGACAGCGGCGACAACAGAGGTCTGCCATTCGTGATCGTCGACAAGACGGACGCCAGGGTTTTCGTCTTCGATGGCGGCGGGCGGCTCCGCGGTGCCGCGCCCGCGCTGCTCGGCTTGACGCGCGGCGATTCCACGGTTCCGGGGATCGGCGAACGGGAACTCTCCGACATGCCTCCCGAAACCCGCACTACCCCCGCCGGCCGGTTCGTGGCAGCGCTGGGCATGAGTACGCGGGGCGTGGACGTCCTTTGGGTCGACTACGAAACGGCTCTCTCGCTGCACCGGGTAATCACCAACAACCCGGAGGAACGCCGGCTCGAACGTCTGGCAACTCCGACGCCTCTGGACAACCGCATTTCCTACGGCTGCATCAACGTGCCGGCGCGATTCTACGAAAAGGTGGTGATCCCCACGTTTACCGGCACGCATGGAATCGTCTACGTGCTTCCGGAAACCCGCCCGGCGCGTGCAGTCTTCGGCTCCTACGACGTCGCGGAGCGGGCACGGCAACTGTACGGTGATCACGAGCCGCAGACCGGAACCTTGGTGAGGACAACGACGACCAGGCAGTGAAATCGGCCCGATCTTGGGTCGCAACTTTAAAAAGGAAATCATCATGGACATGCAAGCCAGGAAATCGCTCCATCCGTTGGCGTGGGTCGCAGGCATCACAGCGATTCTGTTCGGCGCCGCCGGAATTGCGGCCATCATGGGCTGGATTCCGACCTCGACCGGCTCCTCAGGCAACAATGTCGCGCTCGAAAAGCTTAAACCGGATGCTGCCATCCCGGCCGCTCCGAAAACGCAAAGGACCCCGGCACATCCGTCGAGCACGACCAAACCTTCCGTCCCGAAAGCGCAAACGCCGCCGGTGCAGGTGGCGGACAACGCTCCACCCGTCACATCGAGATGCGCCGAATGCGGCGTAATCGAGTCGGTGCGCGAAGTCCAACACCCAGGCCAAAGCACCGGACTGGGCGCCGTTGGGGGCGCGGTCGTGGGCGGCCTGTTAGGCAACCAGGTGGGATCCGGCAGAGGCAATACGGTCGCGACCATCGCCGGTGCGGTAGGCGGAACGGTTGCCGGCAACGAAATCGAGAAACGAGTTAAGTCCGGCAAAGGCTACGAGATCACGGTCCGCTTTGAAGACGGATCGACGCGCGTGATCAACTCAGCGAGTGCGCCGAGCTGGCGCACCGGCGATCGCGTAAGAGTCGTTGACGGTGTGATCCATTCCAATCCTTGAGTATCGACTGACATCAGCAATATCCTCGCTCTGGACTTTGCGTTGATTGGTCGTCGCCCGCCCGTATAACGTGCGGGATCTGCTCTCCGGGCAGACAGACGGCGTCGACGCAGGGCATGGGATGCGCGGAATTCGCAGGCGGACCTTTTCTGAATACAGGGGGCTGATGTCGTGAGGGCTTTTGGCGAACCGACTCCAGACAGGGTCATGCAGTACATTGCCGGCGGGTGGGCGACCGCGGTCCTGGGATCGGCCGCTCGGCATGGCGTATTCAACGCGCTGGAGGGCGGCGGCGACCGCGCCGAAGGCGTCGTCAACAAGACTGGCATTTCATTGCGCGGAGCGCAGGCCGTGCTGGATGGTCTGACGGGCCTCGGGTTGATTTTGCATTCCCACGACGGGCGCTACCAGAATTCGCCCGAAGCTTCGGCGTTCCTCGTCAAGGGCAAGCCGGCCTATCTTGGCGGCATGGCCGAAGTCATGATGGACGCGTTGTCCGAGTGGACTAAACTCCCCGGCGCCGTGAAGACTGGCGCGCCCGCCGCATCAAACACTACGGACAAGCCGGACAATGAGTCCTGGCACGTTCTCGTTCCCGCAATCGCCGCGCTTTCCATCCCTGTCGCAAAGCTGGCCGCAGCATGGCTGGGGGTCGCAAAATCGCGATCGATTAGCTGGCTGGACGTCGGCGGAGGATCGGGAGTCTGGTCAGCCGTGTGGCTCGATGCGAACAAACAGGCGCAAGGGTTCCAGCTCGACTGGCCCGTGGTGAATCATATCGCGCGGGGCTACGTCGGGAGTTTCGGGGTTGCTGACCGCTTTCACACAATCGATGGCGATTTCCACTACGTGGACTTCGGCTCCTCGAAATATGACTTCGCCATCTGCGGGCACATCGCCCACCAGGAGACCCCCGCCGACAACGTGGCAATCTTCCGCAAGCTGCGCCGGGCGATCAAGCGGGGCGGCACCCTCGTCGTCAATGATTTCATCCTCAGCGACGACCGGACGGGCCATCCCTTCGCGATGCTCTTCGCGTCACAGATGCTGCTGGCTACGGCAGGCGGCTTCACCTGGCGGCAATCGGATTACGGGAAGTGGCTCTGCGAGGCCGGATTCCGCACCGTCGACATTGTGCCGACACCGACGGCTTCGACATTGGTGTTCGCCAATTAGTGAAGAATATCGAATCGCGGGTTACAGTCCAGCGATCCCGAGGCCGGCCGCGAGTTGATTGAGGCTCGCGAGCAGCGGCGCCGGCAGCGGAATGCCGAGCCGCATTCTTTCTTCGCGCTTGGCGTGGCTCTGCTCGCCGGGCAGCCGGATGGCAGCGACGCCGGGCAGGCGCTTTGAGGCGCGGATATCGCGCACCAGTTCGTCCACGCGGCGCTTGAATTCAGCCACATCGCCAAATGCGGCGAGTGAGATTGCGACGATCGCGTGTCCCGTGTTGGTCGGCGTGGTGTCGTCATGATTGAAATCGACGACATCGCGCCCCATCGCCGCGCCGTTCAGCGTGCCGGCAAGCAGGCCGAACACCAGCGCCAGCCCGTAGCCTTTGTAACCGCCGATCGGCAGCAGGAAACCGTCATCCGCGCGCTTGGGATCGGTAAGCGGACGGCCCTCGCGGTCTATCATCCAGCCTTCGGGCATCGTTTCGCCGCGCTGCGCAGCGGTCTTGACCTTGCCGTAGGCGGCGACCGTGGTCGCCATGTCGAGCACGATTGGCGGCTCTGTGCCGGCGGGCACGCCGACCGCAATCGGATTGGTCGACAGCAGCATATCGATGCCGCCCCATGCCGGCAGGTGGTTCGCGTTGCCGACCGCCAGATACAGCCCGATCATGTCATGCGCAATCGGCATGCTTGCGTACAAGGAAGCCGGACCGGCGTGATTGCTCCATTTCACGCCAACCCACGCCACGCCCGCGTGCTTGGCCTTCTCGATGGCCTTCTCGGTGGCGAAGCGCATCACCAGATGCCCCATGCCGTTGTCGCCGTCGATGAGCGCCATTCCCGGCGCCTCGCGCTCGACGCGGATCTGCGGTTTGATGTTCACCGCGCCGCCTTTGATGCGGCGCACGTACTGCGGCAGGCGGAACACGCCATGGCCGTCGGCGCCGTTCACGTCAGCGCGCACCATCAGTTGGGCGATGGTCGTCGCTTCCGCCCCGGAGATCCCGACCGCGCCCAAGGCACGTGCGATAAAGGCTTCGAGCTGTTGCGATGTGACGCGCATAGTCGTGGCTCGTGATTCGTGATTGGTGATTCGTGCAACGTTCAACGACCCACGTTCAACGTAGTTCGCTCTTCCAGTTCGACCAGCGCGCCGAGAAAATCCCGCGGGTGCACGAATGCAATGCGCTCGCCGTGCACGTTTCTCTGGGTGCCATCACCGAGCACGCGCGCGCCCGTGGCGGTGATCGCAGACGATGCCGCCGCGACATCATCGACGGCAAGGCAAAAATGATGAATGCCGCCCTGCGGACTGCGTTCGAGGAATTTCGCCACCGGCGAATCCGGGCGGGACGGCTCCATCAGCTCGATTTTCGCGTTGCCGAGATCGACGCAAGCGAGCCGCACGCCCTGCTCCGCATTGACGTTGATCGCGCCGATCTTGAGCCCGTACTTGGCCTCGAGTTCGCGCGCCGCGGCATCGAGGTTGGGCACGACGATGGAAACATGGCTGAGTCCGGTAATCATCTTCACCCCCATCCCGGCCTTCCCCCATCAAGGGGGAAGGAGTCAGGATCAAATCACTTTGTCCGCTCGCAGCGCCGCAATGGCGGCCGCATCATAGCCGAGTTCATCGCGCAGAATCTCGTCGGTATGCTGGCCGAGCGTCGGCGGCGCGCACCGCACCGACGTCGGCGTCCCGCTGAATTTGAACGGCGTGCCGATCAGCTTGAGCGCGCCGAGCGCCGGATGCGCGACCGTCTCGATCATCCTGCGCGCCTCGGTTTGTGGATCGTCGAACGCCTGCTTGACCGAGTTGATACGCCCGCACGGCACGCCCGCCGCCTTGAGCTTCTCCATCCAGGCGCCGACCGTACCGGTCCCGAGCGTATCGGCGATGAGGCCATCGAGCAGCTCTCGGTACGCGACACGATCCTTGCTCTTGATAAATCGTGCATCGGCCGCCCACTCGGCCCGCCCGAGGGCCTGCGCGAATTTGGCGAACTGCGGGTCGGTGCCAACGGCGACCGCCATCATGCCGTCCGCGGCCGGGTAAGTCGTATACGGCACGATACTCGGATGGCCGTTGCCGTAGCGGCCGCCCTCCCTGCCCGCGGCGAGATAGTTGGACGCGACGTTCGCGAGCATGAACAGACTCGTTTCGTAGAGCGAGAGTTCGAGGTGCTGGCCGCGGCCGGTGCGGCCGCGCGCCACGAGCGCCCCGAGGACCGCGTTGCCCGCAAGCATGCCCGTGCACACGTCCACCAGCGCCACGCCGTGCTTGGTCGGCGTCCCGCCCTGCGGCCCGGTAATGCTCATCAGGCCCGACTCAGCCTGCAGGATGAAGTCATAACCGGGCAGCCCGCCTTTCGGCCCGTTCGCACCATAGCCCGTGATCGAGCAGCGTATCGCCTGCGGCGCATTGGCTTCGAGCCAGGCGTTGGAAAAGCCCCATTTCTCGAGCGTGCCGACTTTGAAGTTTTCGACCAGCACGTCGCTCTTCCTGATCAGCGCGGCAAGGATCTCCTGACCGGTTTTTGCGGCCAGGTTGAGCGTCAGCGAGCGCTTGTTGCGGTTGAGACCGAGGAAGTACGCGGCTTCATTGCCGACGAACGGCGGACCCCAACTGCGCGTATCGTCACCGGCGCCGGGCGGCTCGACCTTGATCACGTCGGCGCCCATGTCGCCGAGCATCATCGTGCACAAGGGGCCGGCGAGAATGCGCGTGAGATCGAGCACGCGCAGTCCGTCGAGCGCTCCTGCGGTGTCCTGCACCATGATTCGCAGCTATTTCCGCTTCTTGCGCATGTACGGCGGCGTATTCAGGTCGCGCGCGCAGCCATCCACGTATTTCTCAAGCTCGCGCTTGTTGCGCAGCCGGAATTTCTGGAAGTCGGGCTTCCTGCCCGCGAGGAAGGCATCCATCCCTTCGATGCTTTCCTCGGTACCCCACACGTGCGCGAGCAGTTCCATACCGTGCTGCCACGACGCATAGAGCTGGTCGGATTCGAAGTTGAGGCTCTTCTTGGTCATGCGCAGCGTCTGCGAGCTGTGTCCCTTCATGGCTTTGCACCACTTGAGCGTTTCCTTGAGCAGATCTTTCTGCGGCACGCACTTGTTGATGAGCCCGACTTCGACCGCTTCTTTCGCGCCGAAGCGCCTCGCACAGAATATCATCTCGCGCGCGAGCCGCTCGCCGATGAGGCGCGGCAGGTATTGGGTCGCACCCACGGTCGGACATGCGCCGACCGTCGCGCCGGTCTGGCCGAGCACGGCATTTTCCGAGGCTATGACCAGATCGCACCATAGCGCGAGTTCGTGGCCGCCGCCCATGCACCAGCCATTGACCATCGCGATCACCGGTATCGGCAGGCCGCGGATCGTCATCGCGAGGCCCTGCATGCGATCGTTCCACATGCAGGCATTGACCCAATTGAGCCGCTTCATCGCATAGAAATCGCCGCCCGCGGAAAAAGACCTGTCCCCGGCGCCGGTAACCACCGCGCACACGATGGACGGGTCTTCGCGGGTCGATTTCAGCGCGGCTATCATCTCATCGAGCGTCTGCTCGCGGAACGCGTTCAGCACGCGCGGTCGATTGATCGTGACCCACGCGACCTGGTCCTTGACCTCGTAAAGAATATCGCTGTATTTGACGGTTTTCGCTGCTTTGCTGCGTTTGACAGGCATGAGACTCCCCGATGATGGCTGGATGATGAGGGAACTGCGCGACGATCAGGCCGCAAGTTTACCAGATTGCGGTGAGCGCCCGCAGCGCGAGGCGCGTCCCGGTGCGAAAGGTTTGACAGCTTGCGCCCTCCTCCACTATCTTGACAGTTCGCTCAGGAGGAACCCCATGACTGCAATCGCAAGACGCGTGCTGGCGCTCGTTGCTGCCAGCGCCTGCGTGTTCGCGTGGGAAAGTTACGCGCAGAGCTATCCGCTTAAAACCATCCGCATCATCGTGCCGTTCGTACCCGGCGGGCCGACCGACATTCAGGCGCGCTGGGCGGCGCAGCAGCTCAACACCGCGTTCGGCCAGCCGGTGATCGTCGAAAATCGCGGTGGCGCCGGCGGCGTCCCCGGCACCGAGGCCGTGGTCAAGAGCGCACCGGATGGCTACACGCTGCTCGCGGGCAATCCGGGCCCGCTGACGATTGCGCCCAGCGCGCGCGCGCAGATGCCGTACGAAACGCTGCGCGATCTCGCGCCCATCATGCTGATCGCGCGCAGCGCGAGCTGCCTGTGCGTGCATCCGAGCCTGCCGGTCAAAGGCGTCAAGGACTTCGTCGCCCTCGCCAGGAGCAGTCCGGGCAAGATCAATTACGCCACGCCGGGGGTGGGCACGGTCGGACATCTCGCCACCGAGCTGTTCGCATCCCAGGCGGGCATCAAGCTCAACCACATTCCGTACAAGGGCGCCGCCCAGTACACGATCGATCTCATCGCGGGCCACATCGAAGTTGCAATCATCCAGTTCGCCGGCTGCGCGCCGCTTTTTAAGCAGGGAAAAATACGCGCCATCGGGGCGACTTCAAGCAAGCGCACGCCGCTGCTGCCGAACCTGCCGACCATCGCGGAACAGGGCGTCACCGGCTTCGTGAGCTATAACTGGAACGGCTTGCTGGCGCCGGCGGGAACACCCGGGGCGGTCATTTCCCGCATCCACGAGGTAATCGCCAAACAACTCGCGACGCCGGAAGGCCAGCAGTTGTTCGTGAGCCAGGGCCACGAGCCTAGCGGCGACGGGCCGGACGAATACGCCGCGTTCATCCGCGCCGAAATCGCGAAGTGGTCGAAAGTCGCCAAGGCGGCCGGAGTCAAACCTCAGTAGCAAACCGGCGAATCGTTAATTCAAAAGGAACTCCTTCCCCCTTGACGTCACCCCCACCCTAGCCCTCCCCCATCGAGGGGGAGGGAATCGGTTTTTCTCACGCAGTAGGATTAATCCTCATTACAAGATGGCAGGTCACACTCATGGCTGAAAGAAAAGATCCCCCGTATTTCATGTACTTCCCCGGCAACTACCGCTGGTCGGCAGGGTTCATCAACATGCTGAGCGCGGCGCCGTACGGCGGCTCGGAAATCGGCGAGCTGCACAAGATCGGACGCATGCTGAAGGACAAAGCGCCCGAGGACGACGGCGCGTGGTTCGACGCCTGCGTCAAGGTCGCCGATGGCGTGCGCGGCCACGCGGAGAAATTCGACCGCTCTGGACACCGCGTTTCCGCGGCGCACGCCTATCTGCGCGCCTGCAATTACTACCAGATGGCTGAGCGCTTCCGCACGCCCAAAGACAAGATTGCGCTCGACGCTTTCCGCACCGGCGTCGAGTGCTTTCACCGTTTCGCCGCGTTGAGCGACGTCAAGATCGAAATCGTCGAAGTGCCGTTTGCGGGCGGCAGTTTCCCCGGCTACTTCGTGCACGCGCAGAACTCGAAATCGGAACGCCCGCCCTGCGTGGTGTTCTTCGACGGGCTCGACGTGACCAAGGAAATCCAGTACATGCGCGGCGTGCCGGACCTTATCAAGCGCGGCATTTCCGTGCTGGTGATGGATGGCCCCGGCACCGGAGAAGCGATCCGATTCCGCGAACACTATCTGCGCCACGATTACGAAATCGCCGGCAGCGCATGCGTCGACTACCTGGAAAAACGCGCCGACGTCGATCCGAAGAAAATCGGGGTGGTCGCAATCAGCCTCGGCGGCTACTACGCGCCGCGCTGCGCGGCAATGGAGCCGCGCTTCGCCGCGTGCATCGCGTGGGGCGCGCAATGGGACTACCACGCGACGTGGAAAAAACGCGTCGACGCCGCATTCAAAACCTCGCTGTCGGTTCCCGGCCACCACATCATGTGGATTTTCGGCGTCGATACGCTGGACGCCGCCCTCAAAAAACTCGAGCCATTTGTGCTCGATGGAGTGGTGCAGAAAATGCGCTGCCCGTTCTTGATCGTGCACGGCGCCGAAGACGAGCAGATCCCGCTCGCCGACGCGCAGGCGCTCTACAATGCGGCGGGCTCACGTGACAAGACGCTGCGCGTCTACACCGCCGAGGAAGGAGGCGCGCAGCACTGCCAGCGCGACTACCTGACGCTGGTCGTCGCTGACATGTGGAACTGGTTCGAGGACAAGCTGGTGCGTGGCTGAACGTTGCTCGCGCATCGTTGATCGTTGTTCGTTGTTCGTAACACCTGCACAAGACCTGGAGCAAAAGCAATGGCCGCAACCGCCGCCGTATCGCAGCCGCGCGATTACCCGCTGATCATCGAGAAGGACGTGAAGATACCGCTGCGCGACGGTACGTTCCTCCATGGTGACGTGTTCCGTCCCGACGGCGGCGCCGAGCGCTTTCCCGTCATCATGAACACCGGCCCGTACCAGAAGGACAAGGTGTGGGTGCCTCCCGCCAGCGTCGAGGAAAAACCCAATCCCTACATGAACTGGGAAACCGCGAATCCGCTGTGGTGGTGTCCGCGCGGCTACGCGCTCCTGCGCGTCGACAGCCGCGGCTCGGGAAAATCGCCGGGCCAGTCGGAGCCGAGTTCATATCAAGAGGCGGTGGATGCCTACGATTGCATCGAGTGGGTCGCGCGCCTGCCGTGGTGCTCCGGCAACGTGGGCGCACTCGGCATCTCCTATCACGCGAATTTTCAGTGGCGAGTCGCCGGACTGCAACCGCCGTCGCTCAAGGCGATGATTCCCTGGGAAGGCCGCGCCGACCTGTACCGCGACCAGGTGTATCACGGCGGCATTTTTGCCGTGGGTTTCATCTCCAACTGGCATACCGCGCAAACCGCGCACCATCTGCTCGGCAAACCGCGCAGCTACAACCCGGATGCGTTTCACAATGACCTGCTGTGGCAATACATGAGCCACGACCTCGACTCCGAATACTGGCGCATGATCAGCGCGCGCTGGGAAAGGATCACGGTGCCGCTGTACAGCGTCGGCAACTGGGGCGGATTCTCGCTGCATCTGCGCGGCAACACCGAAGGCTACATGTGCGCGGCGTCAAAACACAAAAAGCTGCGCATCCACACCGGCTCGCATTTCCATCCATTTCATTCGGAGGAAGGGCGCCTCGACCAACTGCGCTTCCTGGACTACTGGCTGAAAGGCATCGATACCGGAATCATGGACGAGCCGCCGGTGAAGCTCGAAATCCGCACCGGCGGCAGCACCAAACCCTATGCGTTCCGCTTCGAGAACGAGTGGCCGATCGCGCGCACGCAGTGGACCAAAATGTATCTCAAGATCGACCGCGAGCCAGCGGGCAATGCCAACGCGGTGGAGGGCGAGCTCGCAACGGCACCACCGCCGCAGACGGGTCAGCTGACTTACCCGGCCGGCAGCGGCGGGCACGGGCACGCGGGCCGCAGCGGCGTGTCGTTCGAGACACCCGCAATGGCGGCGGACACCGAGGTCACGGGACCGCTGGTGCTCAACCTGTGGGTTTCCAGCACCTCCGAAGACGCGGACATTTTCGCGACTATCCGCAACATCGGCCCCGACGGCAAGGACGTGTGCGAGGTCGGCCAGCGCGGCGATCCGGTCGCGTGCGTGACCAAAGGCTGGCTGCGCGCGTCGCACCGCAAGCTCGATCCCGCGCGCTCGCTGCCGTACCGCCCCTACCACGCTCACAACGAGCGGCAGTGGCTCAAGCCCGGCGAGATCGTTGAGTGCCAGGTCGAAATCTGGCCGACGAGCATGGTGTTCAAAAAAGGCCACAAGCTGCGCCTCGACATCACTCCATGCGACGGCGTGGGCACCGCGCATTTCACTCATTACAGCGCGGACTACAACGCCGGCGCCGAAAATACGATTTATGCCGGCGGAGACAAGGCATCGTATTTGCTGCTGCCCATCATTCCTGCAATGTAAACAACCCAGGATGGCAAACTGGCTGCGACGTTGCTATGAGTGCAATTTTCCGCTCGGGAAGAAAGACGTTTTCTGTCCGCGCTGCGGCGCCCGGCAGCGACGCGACAAATTCGCACTCCAGCGTCGCGGCGACAGGCGATGATATGCTTGGAATCCATCAGCCTCCGGGTACACCATGACAGCACCACCGATTCCGCCACGATATACGCCTGACGCGACCCTGCGGTCGACGCCGGAAACCGTCAGTTGGGGTTACATCGCCGCGGATTTGCCGCCGGTGCTGCGCATCCGGTCGGGGCAGACGGTCAGGATCGATACGGTCTCGCACCAGGGCATCAATACCAAACAGGATCCGGTTAGTTATTTCGCCGCCGCCGGCATACCGCCTGAGCAGGTGCTGCAGGACGCGCAGGACATCTTCAGCAAGCTGCGGCGCCCGGAAGGTGCGGGCGCCCACGTCATCACCGGACCGGTGTATGTCGAAGGCGCGCAGCCGGGCGACATGCTTGAAGTGCGCGTGCTCGATGTCGAAGTCCGCGTGCCGTATGGCGTCAATTCCACTGGTCCCGGCTCCGGCGTGCTGCCGGAGCTGCTCGCGCAGCCCGCGCTGAAGACCATCAAGCTCGATCTCGCGCGCAGGGTTGCGCTGTTCTCCGACAATGTCGAAGTTCCGCTCGCGCCGTTCATGGGTATCGTCGCGGTGGCGCCACCGCCGGCCCTCGTGCGCGTCAGCACCAGGCCGCCGGGCGCCTTCGGCGGCAATATCGACTTCAGGCACCTGATTGCCGGCGCCACGCTGTATCTGCCGGTCTTCAATGCCGGCGCGCTGCTCTATACCGGCGACGGACACGCGATGCAGGGCGACGGTGAAGTCGACGGCACGGCGATCGAAATTTCGCTGACCCCGACGCTGCAGCTTATCGTGCATCCGGGCGCGGGCAAAATCATGAAGTGGCCACGCGCCGAGGACGCCGCGCATTATTACGTGATGGGGATGGACACCAATCTCGAGACAGCGCTGCAAAACGCGGTCGCGGAAACCGTCGGTTTTCTGCAACAACGGGCTGGATTGTCTGCGGCGGACGCCTACGCGCTCGCCAGTCTCAGCGCCGATTTCAGGGTCGGCGAAGCCGTGAACCATGTAAAGATGGTCTACGGCGTGATTCCGAAAAAGCTGTTCAGGCAACGCACCGAATACTGGCACGCAAAATGACCGACAAGAAGAAACTCAAGCGCGACACGATCGTCACCCATGCCGGACGCGATCCGCAGCGCTACGCGGGTCTGGTCAACACGCCGGTATTCCGCGGCTCGACCGTGCTGTTCCCGAACGTCGCATCGTACGAAACGCGCGACCCGGACGACTTCAAGGCGATGCGCTACGGCATACACGGCACACCGACTACCTTTGCGCTCGAGGAAGCGGTGGCGCAGCTCGAAGGGGGGCACGCCGCAGTCGCACTGCCGTCGGGGCTGGCCGCGCTCGTCGCTGCCATCGCCGCATTCGTGAAAGCTGGCGATCACATCCTCGTCGTCGATTCGGTCTACGGTCCGACCCGGAGTTTCTGTGACAAGCGCCTCAAGCCGTTCGGCGTCGAGGTCGAGTACTACGATCCGCTGGTCGCGGACGGCATCGCCCGGCTGATCCGCCCCAACACCACCGCGGTTTTCTGCGAGGCGCCGGGTTCGCTGACGTTCGAGATGCAGGATATCCCGGCGATCGCCGCGGCGGCGCACGCACGAGGCATACCGGTGCTCGCCGACAACACCTGGGGCACGCCGTATTTCTTCCGCTCGTTCGAGCATGGCGTCGACGTGTCGATCCACGCGGGCACCAAGTACATCGCCGGGCATTCCGACGCGCTGATGGGGCTCATCGTCACCAACGAGCAATACTGGCTCAGGGTACGCAAAGCGGTCGCCGATTACGGCTATTGCGTGAGCCCGGACGATTGCTTCCTGGCGTTAAGGGGATTGCGAACGATCGGCGTGCGCATGAATCAGCAGCAGCAAAGCGCGCTCACCATCGCGCGCTGGCTCGAGGCGCGGCCCGAGGTGCTGCGCGTGCTGTATCCCGCTCTCGAAACCGATCCGGGACACGCGTTGTGGCAACGCGACTTCAGCGGCGCGGCGTCGCTGTTCGGCGTGATCCTGAAACCGGTGCGGTGGGAAGCGGTCGCAGCACTCATCGACGCGCTCGAACTCTTCGGCATCGGCTCGAGTTGGGGCGGCTTTGAGAGCCTCGCGATCCGCGCCGACCCGACCCGGGTCCGCACCGCAACACGCTGGAACCCGGGCGGGCCACTCGTCCGCCTGCACATCGGCCTTGAGGACCCCGATGATCTCATCGCCGATCTCGAGCAGGGTTTCGCGCAGCTCACGCAAACTCCATGAGCGCGCCGGCCCAGACAGGCGACGTGCCGGCACTGACCGGTTTATTCACCGTGGCGCTGCTGACCGTAGGGGTGGCGTTGGTGCAGGAAGGACCGCATTACGACAATGTGATCGAAGGCTGGCGATTTTTCACCCTGGCGTTCTTCATGGGTGCGCTGGTCGGCTTCCTGGGATGGACGCAGGCGTCCGGCATCGCGCCAGCATTCAAATTCTCGGGTTCCCACCGCTACCCGTGGCTTGCAGCGGTGGTCCTCGCCCTCGGAGCTTGTGCCGCAGCCTCGTACTTCAACCGGACTTTCTTCACACCCACCGATCGCTCGATCACGGGCGAAATTCGTTCAGTCGACGAGGGCAAGGGCGACCGCTGGCATGTCACGGTCGATATGCCCAACAGCCTGCCGCAACGCTATCTGATTTCGAAAGATGCCGCGACTGCACTCAAAAACGAGAAGGCGGTGCGGCTCGGCATCGCGCGTGGCGCGCTGGGCTTCGAGTTTATCGCGCGCTTCGAGCCCTTAAAGCGGTGAGTCTGCTGAATATTCATCAGTTTCCCGGGATC